>ERZ778023.4834-NODE-4834-length-10823-cov-48.776653_pt1 | contig 10823 bp, 10 predicted proteins | sample MGYA00375753_ERZ778023 | MGnify/ENA primary metagenome ERZ778023 (study PRJEB29350, sample SAMN05389822) | bioreactor metagenome | isolation source: Ammonium sulfate bioreactor | place: South Africa: University of Cape Town | collected 2014-04-04 ...
GATTCATCGAATTTTACTTTTAATGTTCGAAGATTTGGCATATTTTCAATTAATATAAGAATATCTTGTTGATGTTCAAGTTCGATTAATAAACGTTGGCATTGTTGACCCAATGATGATTGAGCTAATTTCAAACAATCTTCAGCACAAAATCGATAATTTTTAAAGGACAATATATAGATCGACGATTGAGTGCATGTAAATATCGGCATGTTCAACGATTGAATAGACAAAGAACGAACATGTGGTGCACAATCGAATAATGTTTGCATATACGATGTAGATGCAGTTGCGTCAAGAATTAATCCTAGCGATGATAATTTGTCTAAATTCGGTATAATAGACCAAAATTGTTCATGTAGAGGAAGACGAGTGCTAAGATTTTCGATCTGAGACAAACGGAGAGACGATGAAAGACTTCGTTTGAAAAGTTTGTTGCAATCGATCTGAGAGATGTTGGTATGAAAGTCTTCGAGACGATCATTTGGCTTGGTCGAATACCATAGATCAGGTAACTCTGATCGATTATTGCCCATATTCGACGGTAAAGTATATAAATACAAATAAGTATCATATTTTACACATTGAACATACCATTTATGTTCATCGATCCAAAATGGCGTTTGAAATGAGGCAAATAATTGCTCAATTGTCGTTTGAAAATCTGGTGCCAAATCGTATAAAAATTTATCGATGATGAATGTAAATTTTTTGAGGTTAGGTAAATAGTTTCGAATGAATTGTTCCAATTGATAACCATTGAGTTGTATTGAATCTATTCTAATACGTAATTGTCGTAAATTAGGTAAGGTTTTCAACAATAAAAACAATAATGAATAGTCTTCACGTAAGCAGATGCTAATTTTTAAACTGGATAGTTTATTCGATGAAACAACCGAAGGTGTATAATTGTCTGTTCGTCGAGAAACGAATATGTGAACATTCATATGTTTAAGATTAGGAGTATGATTTAACAATGTGTATATGTCATCGTATTCCAATTGAAATCCACTTAGATCCAAATATCGAATGGATACCGATTGTGTTGTCATAGAAAATGTATAACTATCATCAAAATTACGGCAATTTAGATGGCACGATCTTAATCGAGGTAAATTCCAAACATTATTTAGTAGTAATTTACGATCAATTTTGTCTTGTGGACAAGATGGATTAGCAGACAGATTCAAATAAATGAGACGAGATAAATAAGGTAGTGCATGAGTAATTATTATTAATATTTGAGATGAATTTATTAAAGAAATTTTTAAATATTCTAATCGAATAAAATGATTGATCGATGGAAAGTAAGAGAAAAATAATTGAATTAATCCAGGAGATCCAGCCCATTCATTCAGAGCTAAATATATTGTACGATCAATAATATTTGGTAGATGTTGTTGACATATCCAATCAAATTGAGCTTTGGATATAGAATCAAATTTAAATTGATAATTACGAAATTGTTGATAAAGAAGTTGATTGAAATGTGAATTAAGATTGTAAAATCCTTGAAGAAGATCACAACCATCAAGATAGGAAAATACGAGAAGTAAAAGTTCGTTTGGCAATGCTTCTAAATTCATTTCTCGATAAAATGGATATGGCTAAATCATCATACGTATGTTGATCGCGAGAAAAAAAACGTAAAGGTCATTATATTGGCTGAACTCAAGTACTATTGGATTAGATTGTTTTTAAAAAAAAATATATATATACATAAAAGAAATTAAAATAAAAGCATTTTGTTTTGTTTTGCTTCGTCACTGATGGCATATGATTGCTGTTATTTACCGTTGTTTTACAAATCTTTACCATATATTCATGGATTGGTCTATTTCTTTGAATTGATTTGTGGAATCTTTCGTTTTGTTATCTATTTTTCACCAATAACATCACTTGATTCGTCATTATTTGGTAAATCTCAAAATTATACTTCCGAATATCGAATCGCATTCGTTCTCGATTGGATGAGTTCAATCATTTCGATAATCATGAGTTTCGTTGTAATAGTTTCTGTTTTGATATTTTTTATAAAATTAATTTTCCATTGGACAATCAATCGTTCGAAAAAGCCACGATCACATACGCATGTTCATCGTGTCAATACATTCAATCGAATGCAAGAACTTTGTTGTAATCGAGCTATGCGTCGTTGTTTACTCTTACAGTGCAATTGTCCCTGCTATCGACCATGGTCAAATACACGTTTTTTCGTACGATTTCTATTCATTTTCATTGAATTATGTCTACGAATAGCTGCGTTATTTCTCTATATAAAAACAATTTCGAATACGAATCGTGCGAAAGATCTTATGATTTTAACTGCAGTCACATTGGTATTTTTGGTTGTAATACTTTTACTTGATTTTTATCATTGTTGTGTTTCGTATGATTATATTCCGTATCAAGATACGACGAATTGTTGTTATCGAACGAGAAAACATCGTGGTTATTTGCCGTACATTCGTATTCGAAAGAATAAGAATGAATTTTGCAAGAAAAATCCTTGTTTAAATCGAAAACTGAAACATATTGCTGAATATCATTCGAATAATTTTCAACATTTGCAAGTCCGTTGGAATGAAATGACGAAGAAACACAAAGGTTTATCATCTTACATTGGATTCTATCAAACATCTCCGGAATTAGCCATGGAAATTGTACAAGGTCGTGCTTGGTTTGATACAATGGGACAATTGGGAACAGGTGTTTATCTTCGTCGATCGATTGACTCGACGAATACATTCGGTGCGTACTTTGTTCTTGAAATCGATATGAGAAAAGTTCATGTCGTCGATGCTAAAGAAATCTACGGACAATCAGGTAAAAAACAATCCGAATATAGTCAATGGCAACGGCAACACGATACATGTTATGTCATTCATTCGGACTCTCAAAACGATGAAATTTGTATAAAAAATTCACGAAAACAAATTCGAAATTGGTTAGTTATTATTGAAGAATATTTCGACAAGAAAATACCAGAATATCAATTAGACACGGAATATGATTTAACTCAATGTCGGTGTATTTAATTCATGCGTGGTTAATCTTTTTATTTTTTTTATAATAAAATTAAGTTTATCTCGAGAATAGAAGTTTTCAACAAAAAAAAAAGAATAATTATCAGTCATGTCGTCATCATTAACATCCATTGCTCAACAAATCACTGTTTATATTGGATTTCCTCTATTAATCTCGGGTATTCTCGGTACATGTTTGAATATCATTGTTTTTTCAAGTTTACGAACATTTCAAGAAAGTTCATGTGCATTCTATTTGACAATTTTATCGTTTGCAAATCTTATGGAATTATGTGTTGGTTTAATTTCTCGTTTGTTTATCACCGGTTTAAATATTGATCGAACAAAAGATTCGATTATTCTCTGTAAATTACGACCGGTTTTTCTCTATTTAGCCGCACTTCTCTCGTCATATTGTCTTTCATTGGCAACAATCGATCAATATTTAGCTACGAGTACACGTATTCGTTGGCAACAATGGTGTAATACAAAAAATGCACATCGATGTGTTCTGATTTGTGTAATTATTCTTGTTCTCGAACAGATTCCATCACTATTCTTCTATCAACATGTTACTTCATCAACAACAAATCAAACAACATGTCAATTGAATAATCATGATTTTTTCTTATTCGATCGTTATTTTACTGTTTTCACTCTATGGTATGCATGTCCGTTAATAACTACAATTCTTTTTGCAAGTTTAGCCTATCGCAATGTTCAAAGTATAGCTCATCGAGTGAATCCATTAGTTCGACGTGAATTAGATAAACAATTGACAGTTATGGTATTGATTCATGCTCTTATCTATTCAATTACAATTATGCCTAATATTATATCTTCAATTATACTTCTTAATGATGCTTTAAAATTAAATCCTGTTCTTTATTCTCAAATGGTTTTTTTCAATACAATTTCTATTATGTCTTTTTATTTCTCATTTTCGGTAAGTTAAATGAATCGAATAGAATCATTCGTTTTGAAATTTTTAATTAATTAGAGCTCATTTTATATATATCTTTGTGTATCGGAAAGATTTCGCCGACAATTGGTCCACGTACTTTTCACAGTTCATTTCAATCGCAATCGGAATCCTCTACGTGTTGTTACAATGAATCAAATTGTACCCATTGCTTGAAGCTATATCTCATTTCATATTGCTAAATAAAAACAAAAGTTTTGTCTTTTTTTTTCGTCTCAAGAAGATTGAGTATTTAAAACACCATAGAGTATATGAGCTGCTGGAACGAATCGTTGAGCTCGAGTGATATGTTCGCCTGAATCATCGAAAAATATTGCCGGATCAATAGAAATCAAGAAAGGTGTCTTATCAAGTCCGCCCAAAAAATGTGTTTCATCAATTTCTAAGCCCCATTTCTTCAACGTTTTGAATGCTCGTTCATTCGTCGTACTATCTCGAGCAGTGACGAGAAACGTACGTATTCTCCAACTATTATCTTGTCCCAAAGCTTGTCGTAATTTTTGTAATTTTAACGCGAGAGCATGAATTGGCCCCTCGGGTAGAGCAATATGTTCTTTTTCCTGTTCGAATTGTCGAAAAGCTTCTAAACCATGAGATCGAAAGACCCGTTCTGCTTCATCAGAAAACAGTACGCCATCACCATCGAATACAATTCGTACTTGATCTCGAGGCCATGATGATGAAATCGTATTTTCTATTGATATGTTACACACTAGACCAGCAGCAATACCTTTGAAACTATCACAAGTTTGAGTCGATAGAATCTTATGAACTTGTTCAGGTTCTGTCGTAAGAAAAAGATCGCATCCAAATGCAACTAAATAATTCGTCACATCCGAACCACTTGTAAACGACATACGTGTAATGCCAAGTTTGTGATGTTTCAATGAATTTCGAATACGTTCGCCTGATCCACTGTCATTGCGTGACATGAGTACAACATCAACTAATTGTCGATTAGGACTACATTGATTTAATTGCATCAACGAATGAACCAACCGAAATCCAACACCTGGTTGTAACGGTACATCGATACGTTCACGTTGATGAGCTTTATACGCATCGAGTCCTTCGGTTTGCCAAATTTTATGCGATTCACTGCAATCAAAAAGTGCAGTTGATGTTATGCAAACAACTAAATCAAATGTAATCGGCATCTCAAATTCGCGTATCTGAATACTCTGTCGTCTTCGTTGTTGTTGTTGTTATTTTTTTTTGTTCTGTTCTCGATATGTGTCACTTTACAAAACTGTCAACAACAATGCAGGACATCTATTCATTTTTCGAGTCGAACGTATTTGTCACACATTTCAAGTAGATTTATTGTAGATAGAGAGATGACAAGAGAAAACAAACAAAAAATAACTTATAGTTCGAGTGCATTTGCTCAGAAATAGAAATACGAAGAAGCACAGTTTAGTTGGTCGTTCTTAGTTTTTCTATTTATTGGAATAACTGTCTTTTTTTTGTAATAAAACTAGAAAAGAAAGAAAAAGAGAGAGAAAAAAAATGAATGTGTTACAGCTACAAATCAATGAGTAATTCGTTGAGCGTTAGCTTTCTCATTTGTTTTCTCTCGACGAAGTTTCAATAAATTGCTTTCGATATTTTTAATTGTCTGCATTTTCAGTTCATGATATTGACGTAATTTTTCTTCCTGTTGCTTTTGCAAATCATTGAATTCTTGTTGTAATTCATAATGCCATGGATATAGAACGGTTATTTGAAAACCTAAGGCTGTTGTTGCAATAAGAAAATTAACAAAAGGAAGGTACTTTTGTATCATTCGTTCTAAAACATACAAGACAGATCTAATCAATGAAATGCTTCGCTCGCTTTTTTCTTCTTCTTCTTCGTCGTCGTCGTCTTTTGAGGTTTTGTTTACTTGCTCGGAAAAAAAAAACAGAAGAAAAACAAGAAAATGTGCGTTTAATTTTTCTGTTGTTATTTTGTAGAATAAGAAAAGAAAAAAAACATGTAGTCCTCAACGAGATCGACGAAAATATATCAATTTTTTTCTTATATAAATTAGAAAAAAACACATACTACCGATGAACTTCTTTCTCTTCTTTTTTTCGCTTCGTTTATGTTGACTAAGCCTTATTACTGTCATTTCGTCCAATGAATAGCAAGTTTCGATAGTTGTTGATAGTTATAACGAGATGGCGCTTGATGACAGTGCCACTTGTTTGTCTAACTAACCTTGTGATACAAAATCAATGAATGTCGTCAATAGTTAACTAGTTTAGTATAAAAATTTTAACTTTATCACGGATTTTCTAATATTATAAAACAATATTTGTTCAACAATCGGTAAACATAAAGAAAAACGATCTCGTCATGCCGTTTGACGTCAGAGATGTTGCAATTTCTTTTTTTTTTGTTCATTAAAATTTAAAGTAAACTTCTTCTTTTTCTTTGTGTTTCAATAAAGACAAAAAAAAAACAAAATAAGTCAGTCAAATGATATATATATATATATATACCATTTCTAGATCGAGGATATTCCTCTTCTTCTTCTCCTTTGTTTCTTTCTCGTTCTCATGTTGTAACATTGTAACTATTGCTATTTTAGTAACTGAATGTTTCATGTTCTTCAGCCAATTTTTTTTTCATTCTTAAATAAATGGCCTCAACAAGACAGAAAAGAAAAGAAAAAAAACTTTCAATACATCTTCTTTCTTTTTCCTCTCTCTCTTTTTTTTGTTTAGTTACCCATAGACTTTTGTGTGAGATACTCTTGACATCCACTCCTTGCACATTTCCGTTCGTAGTGATGTAAAAAATGAAAACCATGTGTATTCTGTCAAATTTTCGATAAATCAAGGTAAGATAAAGAAAGAATAAAAAAGTCATGAAACCTAAATAATGCTTCCAATTCATTCTGTGGTTGCTATTTGCCAAGCAAGAATATACAGAGAGAGAGAGAGAGAAAAGAAATTGGCAAATGTAGAGACAACTTTGCTCCAGTTTTTTTTCAACCATTTGATATTTGCTTTGTGTAATTATAAAACGTCTTCTTGTTCTTTTCTTTTTCTCTCTTTTTCGCTTCTGTATTATTTCGACCATCAATTGTTAATCAGATTAATAAAAAAATAACAATGATGTCAACAATAATGAATAAACAAACAAAAAACAATTGTAAGTTTATTCACAATTTTCTTTTCGAGATTACTTTCGACTATTCTTCTTTCAAAAAGAAAAATATTTGAAAAGACTCTTTTTTTTAGATAATCCAATGGTAAATATGTCAACTAGTAATAATACGACGCCACGTTCAACAACAGCAGCAGCAGCAGCAAACACATCTCAGCATCATTACATTCCAACAACAACAGCAACTATTCCTGTTATTCGTTCGACAATCGATGATTTTCGTGAAATCATTCGTGAACAATCATTTATTCTACCGAATAATTCCTCGTCATCAACAACAACAACATCAACAACAACGACAATGTCTGATCAAGTACCAATTAAAAAATATCCACCATTACCTGACATTTCCGTGCCATCATCGATGAATTCATCCTCGAATCGTTTCTTTCGTACCGAAGCTACTCTACAAAATTCACAAATCAATCCACCCAAAAAACAAATTTTCAATCATTTTGCTCCGACACAACGGCAACATTTGCCTGCACTTAATAAACGTCCCATCCTACCGACAATGTCAAATGTTATGGATCTCGATGAAGATCTTCCACAATGTAGTACAACTATTGCACATCGTGCAGCAACATATACATCACCTGGTGATCGTGTTGTGTCGCCGATAAAACGTCCATCGGCACCCTCACCACCAGCAAGTGCACAAATCAAACGATTTGGTCAACATGCATTTGTCTACGGCGATGAAGAACAAGATGAAGAAGACGAAGAAGATGAAGAAAATTGTTCGATGTACGACGATGAAGATAGTCGGTTATTTAACGATCAATTCTCTCGTTACCATCATCAACAACAACAACAACAGCCAATGAGTATGGTCTATCGTCGAATTGATCATTATAATACAATGACAAATCGGTATACAAATCACCATGAAAGACAAAATACATTGATTCTCGATGATGAACCTACGCATCCACTCGATTCAATTGATCTCGAATCATAAAACGGCCAAGCAAACGAATAAACAATTTCTTTTCTTTTCTTTTTTTTTGAAAATAAATATATTCTATGTTAGAGTAAAAAACAACACATCATTAAATTTCAGTATTGTTTTAATCGATTTCTCTCAGTTAGATCGCATGATTCCCTACTGCGTGTTTGTTGGTCGATATATATATACACGAACGTTTTTTTCTAGTAAATCAACTCAATTGACAATGGTAAAACTTCGAATGTACCTGCTTCTATTTTGTAGGTTATTGATTGATTTTTCTTTTGCACGACCTCGAATCGAATCGTTTTTGTTGTTGTATTTATTCGTTAGGTCTAATTTCATATGTGAATAGTTTATTTTGTTATGTATGTAGTGGATGTAATGATCCATTTCAAGTCGGTTCATTAATTGGGCAATATTATCCTGACAATTCCGGATATTATTGTCGAGTAACATTGTTGTTGAAGTCGAACAAAAATTTGAAGTTGTATTTTTTTTTCTTTCGTGAAAAAATTAGAAAACATCATCGTCGAATGTTGTGACGCGTGATGCATCGACAAGTTGTACTCAGAGTGGTTCATCAGGTAATGGTCAATGGTGTTGTCAAACAGATGTTTGTAATCATGGAATTTATATGCATTCATCTGCAAATATGTTTTTGATTTTATTTATTCATATTTTTATTTCCTTGAGAAAATAAAAGGTCAAGTATACGTATATTATTGTGTGAAAAATTTGTCTTTAGTTTTTTCATATTCATTCAATCGCCATTTTCCATATTTAACATAATCGAATTTTTTCATTGCTTCAGTATTTAATAAAGCTTCAATAAATGCCCATAATGACCAATAGAGATGCAAGATTGGACGTAAACGATCGCCTAGATTGCACAATTCATCGATCGAAAGTGTTCGTTCGAATTTATCATTGAGAAATATTGCATGTCGAAGATAAACTTCGAGCCATTTTCGTTGTTGTTCACGCGATGGATAAGCGCTGTCAAAATCAGGTTGTTCAGTTTCAAAACCTGCATATTCAAGAAAATAATTAAATACATCGTATAACCAAAAGTTTCTCGAACAATGTTCGAAATCGATCAACGAAAGTTTATTTTCATTTTCATCGACTAGGAAATTCAATGTTTGAGTGTCATTATGACAATTGACAATTGTCAATTTTGGCCATGGAGAGTTTTCATTTGTTAAAACTTGTTCGATTCGATCAATATCTTCGTTAATTTTCGACCAAGGAATATCATTTAAAAATGGACATGCCGAAAGTTTTATACGTTTATACAGTTCGTTGTTGACCCCACTTAATAAGTTAATATAATGACGAAGTTTTTCTACTAATTGACTTCGTTGATTCGCAATAACCAATGGAACTGAATGAAATTCTGCTAATGTACGAGCGATTAATAGGCTAAAACACAAAATAAAAAGTCTATTTTCGTTTGTAATCGAAATCTACGCTTTTTCTGTATCGCCATGTTGAATCGGCGTACCGGGCACATATTTGTAAACAAATCCATTTTTGAATGTAACGACAATAGCTGGTGCCATATGAAATTTAGCGAGTTGAATCATAAGATCGATTTCGGCTTTACGATCGACGATGAGATCAGAATTTTTCCCGTAGATTTTAACGATAATACCATGATCATCGGATGAACGTAGGGCAAATAAATGATTTGAAAGACCATCGGTTAATTGTTGAATTTTTAAAATCGATTTGTATTTCAATGAATTAATGACGAATGTTTGAATATCATTTTCATCGCAGTTTAATTCAACGTTTTCATAGGGAATCGATGACAACATGATCGATTTCTTTTGTGTTTTCTTTCTTTTTATATTTACATGTCGAGTTCGAGAAGAATCACGTGTTTTTTTTCTCATATGGAGAACGAATAAAATATAAGAGGTTATCCAGTACTCTTTCTTGAAAATTAAAAAACAAACGTTCAGTTCATAATAAACCAATGGTATTGAGTAAAGTTTACTTTTCATTTAAAAATAACTTTTTTTGTTGGTTTCGTTGGGTGATATATAAAAACTCGAATGATTGCAGAGAAGAAATTCATTTTTTTTTGTGAAATAATGGCTAATTTATCTACAATTACTTTCGTTTGCTTACTTCTCTTCGGTAATTGATATGGAGACGATTGATGAGAGACATTTCTCTATTTTAGTTTCAATTCAACGAATTGATGCTCTTCGATGTTATTCCTGTATATCTTGTTCTCAACCATTTAGTGCTTCGAGTGCAGCGATAGTGACGAATACTACGGCGGGTTTATATTGTCGAGTAATTTAGTTATTTTTTTAAAATTATTACATTGTTTTTGTTTAGAAAATCACCGCATTATCTGTTGATAGTCGAGATATAACCGATACATGCACGCCAACCAATGTCTTTGGCAATGGTCAATGGTGTTGTCAAACTGATTTATGTAATCATACGAACAAACTTTTCTCATCGATTTTCTTCGTTTTCATTTTCACTGCTATAATTTTTATACAAAAGTAGACATTTTAATTTGAGTTGCTTTTTTTTCTCATTAATCAGGCAAATAATATGTATAATCAACTTTTTCTTCTAAATACATTATTATCATCATCGACTTAATGATTTACCATTTAATAATTGGAATGAAACGAGTCTAGTTTGCGTTCCACGCACAGATCGAATCAGTATTTAAAACTTG
>ERZ778023.4839-NODE-4839-length-10816-cov-6.622247_pt1 | contig 10816 bp, 22 predicted proteins | sample MGYA00375753_ERZ778023 | MGnify/ENA primary metagenome ERZ778023 (study PRJEB29350, sample SAMN05389822) | bioreactor metagenome | isolation source: Ammonium sulfate bioreactor | place: South Africa: University of Cape Town | collected 2014-04-04 ...
AACCTGGTTTAGACATTGTTGGCAAAGGCTGTGGCGACAGAGTGCTCCCTTAACTTCATGAGCGTGAAGGGTCCAGAGTTGATTAATATGTATGTGGGAGAGAGCGAGAAGAATGTTCGAGATACATTTACTCGGGTACGTGCACATATCCTCTGCTGAAACAGAATGAGGGCTGATTTGAGCTTCTGGTTGTAGGCAAGGAACGCGAGGCCGTGCGTCATCTTTTTCGATGAGTTGGACTCACTCGCTCCTAATCGCGGTGTCACTGGAGACTCTGGCGGGGTCATGGATAGGGTTGTTGCACAGCTTTTAACAGAGCTGGATGGCATGCAGAAATCTAATGACGTGTTTGTTATCGGTGCTACCAATCGGCCGGATCTGCTAGACCCAGGTATGGCAACTTTATTCTAAGGATGTGTTTTTTGTTGTGCTAATGAGGCCTCCACAATCAAGCCCTCTTACGTCCGGGGCGATTCGATCGGCTGCTATATTTGGGAGTATCGGAGGACCACGAATCTCAGCTTACGATAGTGGAGGCTCTCACTCGCAAGTGAGTAGAGTAACGAAGAACAGAGATGGATGCTTACATGCTCTTTTATTGTTCTCTAGTTTTCATCTTGGCGAGACTGTAGATTTGGCACAGGTTGTAGCAGAGTGCCCTCTAACATTTACGGGGGCAGACTTCTATGCTCTCTGCTCGGATGCCATGCTCAATGCCATCCGGGAACGAGTGCAAGAAGAGGAAACGAACAAGAGCACAAGAGAGGAAGAGACCAAGGAGAAGGAGGGGCGGGTTGTGCTGGTTGAGGAACGACATTTCCTGGCTGCCCTTCAGTCGATAACACCATCTGTATCGCAGGCGGATCTAGAACACTATGCACAGGTGAAACAGCAATACGCACAACAGAACGCAAAAGGACTGAACAAGAAGCGAAAGGGAGAGAAATAGTTCAATAATTTTTTGAATTAGGTATTTATTAAACAAAATTTACAAACCCACGCGTATCGCTACGCAATGTAGGGCATATGTGTCTCCATCTCTGCCAGCTGCAGAGAATTCTCTGCCAGAAAACTTAATTCATCATCAAATTCTTCACTGTCCATCGCCATTTGCTCTGATTGTTCTTCTATCCTGCATGTGAGCATTAGTCAATAGCTATTTAAACTATTTACTGACAAACTCACCGCCATAGAGCTTGCTGTTTTTCTTGATCTGTTTCTTGCAAAGATGTTGATAATTCGAAAGTGCTGCAGAGGTCTAAAACGGAAATGGGTTGTTGCTGAGATGGTGGCCAGTCCTGGAGAAATCCTAGGCCTGCGTCACTATTTGTTTTATGTGGGGGTTCAAAGGAAGGTGGTCGCAGCTGGGAAGCTTCCGAAAGAAAAGGTGCCTGTTGCCAGATGTCGTCGTTTGTGGTGAGAGCTTGCTCCAGTTGTTCAAGTAGAAGGAGTTTAGGATCTAGTTGGTTTTGTGTCGCAGTGTCTGTGGGTTGTTTCTCCCACAGCGCCATGGCACAACTGTGTGTCGTGGCACCACGTAAAGTATTGTTTGTTTCGTTGCTTCCGGCCTGCTCCGAATTTTTCGCTTCCTGGAACAGAAAAAACGAGCATGAAAGTAGCGTCCCGCCAAAATGCATGACCAGACAAACGACATTCACATCCATTTGACAACACGGCCGGTGGTCCGCCATGGACAAAATCTCAGTGTCTATACGGGTTCGTCCGCTGAGCGACAAAGAACAAAAGCAGGAAAGCGGCAACTCCTGGGAGTACGACGGAACCGCCATCACCCAATTTCAATACAATCCTGTTACACAGCGTTATGCTCCCGCAGCATCGTTTACATTCGGTAAGTACTTTGCTTTCGCCAAGCTCCTTGTCTTATTTGACCTTGTAATGAAGATAATGTATTCGGGGAGACCACTGCAACACAGGAAATATATACTAGAGTGGCTAAGGCTATCATCGAGTCCGCCATGCTAGGAGTAAATGGCACCATCTTCGCCTATGGTCAAACTTCATCAGGTAAAACGCACACAATGATGGGAAATCCCGATCAGCCTGGTATCATTCCTCTGGCTCTTTCGGAAATCTTTGAGTCCATTCAACGCGTACGTTTCTTCTTGCTTATGGCGCGAATTAATATCTGTTCAAAATGATGCAGACCCCAGAACGAGAGTTTCTTCTCAGAGTTTCTTACCTGGAGATCTACAACGAGGAGATTCGTGATTTACTCTCGCCATCCACCAATAGATTGAAGATACATGAAGATTTAGAAGTAAGTAGCTTGGCTTAGAATATCTTAGATTATTAACGTACGTAATGCTGTGACAGCATGGAGTGTTTGTAAAGGATGCCAAGGAGGAAGTTGTCATCAGCCTTGAGCAAGCGTTAGCGATGATGGGATCTGGTGAGGCTCGCCGTCATATTGGCAGGACAGACATGAACGACGCGAGTAGTAGGTCCCACACAATTTTTCGCATGGTGAGTTGGACATCCTTTTTTTTTTCGCGTTTTAAAACACAGCTCAGGTGATTGAAAGCAGGGATTGCTCGAAACATCAACACAAAGAAGAGCCACGTAACAAACGCAGCACATCACTTGATGGTGCGGTCAAGGTTTCCATGCTGGTAAGTAATTCCGCTAATCTCGCGCACCCTTTAAGTCCGGGTTCTAGAATCTCGTCGATTTGGCTGGGTCTGAGCGTGCATCGCACACAAAGGCAGAGGGTAATTGCAAGTCCATTTCTTGCTCAGGCTTTAACTACAAATCTTCTTTTTTTAGGGCTGACATTAAAGGAGGGCAGTCACATCAACAAATCACTTCTAACTTTGGGTACTGTAATTGGCAAGCTAGCTGAAGGACAAGGGTAAGAATTCCTTCTTGTAATTTCGCTATTTGCTAATGCTACGATATCTTAAGGGGTCACATTCCGTACCGTGACAGCAAGCTGACACGAATTCTCCAACCTGCGCTTGGTGGTAATTCGCGAACGGCTATCATTTGCGCCATGACACCAGCTTCCGTTTTCAAAGAGGAATCTGTAAGTGCACTACTGAAAATCCTCAAATGGTATTAACAATCTCCCATGCCTCTATTAGCTGAGTACTTTGAAGTTCGCAAATCGAGCAAAACAAATCAAGAACAAACCGAAAGTTAATGAGGTCATGGATGAACAAGCAATGTTGAAGCGCTGTAAAAAAGAAATCTCGGCCCTTAAGAAAGCTCTTCGGCAGGTGCAAGGCGAAGGCAACATGAAGGTAGGTGTACCAGCCTCTATTCAAAGATTCAAACTTTCTCCCCCACACAAGGATATCTTGGATCAAAAGCAGCGAATAGAAGAGGACAAAGAAATGATGCTGCAAATGCTGCAAGAAGAGAAATTGCTTCGCGACCAGCAACAAGAAAAAATCCAACGTTTGACTCAACTGATCATATCGGCCTCGAAAAAACCGACTGTAGAGCCAAGTGCTGTTGATAAAAAGGTTTGTTGTTTGGGTGGAAGTCGGCTTTTTCTTACCTGACTGATGCATCGCTCTCTTTCTTCTCCCTATTTAGGCCAAGTTGAAAGCCGCCAACAGGAGAGAAACATGGTGCGTAGGCACATCGGCTGCATTCCTTGGTGAGGAAATTGGTGGCCTGGGTTCCATTATTCCTCCATACGAGCGATCGAGGCCCCAGCACAGCGGTGGCGAAGACGAGAACGATTTCCCCGACTTTTCTACCCTGGATTCTCTGAGCGATCTGAGTGCAGACAACTTCTTTGCGAGGACCAGGAGTCTGAGCAACACCAAATCTCACGGATTTATCACTGCACGTTTGCGGGATCCTTTCGGCCAATCTCTCCCTCAAGCCACCATCGAGCACTTAGTCGAGGCAGACTCGGAAGGAGGTTCCTCTCCTGGTACCCCGGATGTTGAAGCTGTGCGCCAGCTCACACTCGCGAGGGAAGAAATAGAAGAGGTAGGCTGTTTGGAGCTTTGCTGTCGTGATTTAGGCTTACCTCTTTTTAACAGCTTAAACGAAGGCAGCTTACACTGGAAAGCCAGTTATCAGTTGCCGAGCATGAAAGAAATTCTAATGTTGAGGTTGCGGATCAAGGTATGAAAAACAAGCTATAATTCAATTATGTAACGAGCTTTTGTCTATCCCGCAAAGGTTCTGAAGAATTGCTTGCCGAAATCGAATCCCTTAAAAAGAAGATTGAAGACAAGGAAGAGATGGAAGAGCTTCTCGCCCAAGAAAACGCTTCTATGGAAGAAAAGCTGCAAGATGTAACTTTGAAATACGAAAGCTGCCAGAGATCCCTCGAGGATTACGAAAGGAAGATTCAGTTCTTGCTACAAGAGGTGGAGAACAAAGGAAAAGGCGAGAATCAGAGTACTGTAAGCAACAAGCAGCTGGAGGTCCTGAAGTCCTCGTTGGCGGCAGCGGAAGGAAGAGAAAGCTCCCTGCGCAAGGAACATCAGCAACTAGTAGAGTCACTTCAGAAGGTGAGTTGGTTGCTTGGTGCATAAATATGCTAATGATGCTGAGCAGGAAAAAGAACGAGTTGATGAAATGGAACTAGAGCTGCAAAAGAAAGACTGGGAGAATACGATCTTGCGCAGATCATCTGCTGGTATGTAACAATCGATTAAGGAATGTTAGCTTGAATAACCCTTTGAAATAGACAAAGAAAGTTTGCAAAAGGAGGTAGAGAGCCTAACAATGACCTGTGAGGATTTGCGAGGTATGTGTGAATGCATTCATCTTTTGATAAATTCTTAATCCTTATGTTTAATTGCGACAGTTAAATGGCACAACAGCCAAAAGAACAATTCCGTGGCTGATAAACAGGACGCTCTTGAGGTACATTGTTTGGATATTTGATTCGAAAATCTATGCTCACTACTAGCACCAGAAAGCGGAACAGCTGAAGGCTGTTGGCTTGGAGAACGATAAGCTGAAGGCCGAGAGGGATAGCGCCATCAAGCAAGTGGCAACACTCTTCCAAACTGTAGAGTATTTGACGAAGGAGGGTGAGAAAGGAAAGAATGATATGGCCGCATTGGAGGCGGCGAACAAGCAGCTGGCCGAGGAAATAGACTCGCTCAACACCAGCAGAAGCCTATTGGAGGAAGACAACAGACGCACCCAAACAGAAAACGAGATCCTTCAGCGAGAGTATGCGATGGTCGAGTCCGAGAAAGAACAGCTCCTGTCCGAGATCAGCACCCTACGTATCGACAAGCAGGCACTCCAGTCTGAGAACGAAGTGATACAGGCGGAGAAGGAGGCACTGCAGGCTGAAAAGGATGTCCTCGAGTGCAGCGCTATCAAACAAGATGATGACGTGGAGATTTCATCATTCATTCCCGAGACCCCACTGCGTTCCTTTGACAGACGCGATACCCGTATGAGTATTCTACCTGCCGAATTCGAAATGCGAAATATTGACGTAGGGATTCTCTTTATTTAATTGTGTGGCTGTTAACCTCATTTATCATGTAGGATGCTGCTCAACTGAAGGAGATGAATACTGCGCTCGTCAATGAGGTAATAATTAACAACGCGAGACAACAGGCATTCTCACTTCCACTACCACCTAGTTAATGGTCTACAGGAGAGAATTGGTGCATCAAGGACAAAGCCTCCGAGAAGTGGCGAAGAAGAAAGAGAAAGTTTCCCGAGAGCTACAGGCCGCTAAAGCTGAGTTGGAATCTATCAAAATGCGAGCGGCAACCGGTACGCTTCCATCCCAAGTGATGCTTTTTCAAGAATCAATTGCTAACAATACTTCCACATCAAATGCAGAGTCGAGCAGGTTGAAAGAGGAGAACTCATCCCTGTCGTCCACATGCTCGATGCTAAAGAAAGAGTTCAAGTCTGCCTCAACCAACAAGAACGCAACACAAAAGGAAACGGAAGCGCTGCGCAAGGATAACGAAAAGACCAGAGAGAAAATGGAAGCGCTAGACGCCAAGTTGAGAAATGCTAACAAAGACAAGTCTTCTTTGCTGGCCGAAAAGGCAACCCTCGAACGAGAGGCTAAGACTCTTAGGAGCAAGGCTGCCGATATGGAACGCACGGTACGCTCTCTTGCTCATAGCAGAATATATTTTTTGTGCTAATACCTAAAATGTCAGATGGAAAAGATGAAGAGTGAAGGGAACAAGCAAAAGGAGTTGGCGATGCAGCTTGCCGCTTCGGAGAAGAAGTATGACACTGTGGTGAAATCAATGGAGAAGCTCCAATCGCAGCTGTTTCAGGTGGAAACACAGTTGCAAGTGAAGGACCAGAGCCTCAGCGAGGTAACATTTTATTTCCACTTGAGTATCATTTTGTTTGACCGGCTTTACTTTGTAAAAAAAAAAGGCTGAAGCGCAGCTTTATCAGCTCACGAGAGCGAAGGCGGATTTGGAAGGGAATGTAGCCCAGCTCGATGTGGAGTTACAAAAGCAACTACAAAATGTGCAGCAGCAAAAGGGTCTCTTGGACAAACTGAAGGCGTTGTTGGATAATAAGACGGAGCAGTTGCGAATTAAAGATACAGACATGGCTGCCGAGGTAAGAGGATACATTGAATCCACATACAAAAAAGTGCTGACCCTAACTGCAGGCAGAGCGAGCGGAAAAGCTCCTCCAAGAAGCCGCTGCCACGAAGATGGAATTGCTCTCTTCGATAGGTCGTCTTGAAGCAACTGTGAAGGGTTACGAGCAAGAGAAGATGCCGCTTTTGCTTGAGAAGTGCAACCGATTGACCGCTGCACTGGAGCATACCCAAAAAGACCTGGAGGACAAACTACGAGAGTTGTCCGAGGCTACACAGAAGGGCCAAACTCTCTCTGTCCAGCTCCAGCAAACTCTCCTTCATCATACCGAGGAGACCCAAAAGACCAAGGCAGCCCATGACTCGACGATGAGGGATGTCCTCGCCAAGTCTGCCAACGTGGAACGAGAGCGGGATGTCTTGCTTGCTCGCGGAGTCGAACTGGAAAACATCATAGGATCCTTGGAGGGTCATGTGAAAGTATGTATATCATATCGCACAGACAGTATCTAAACTTACTGGTACCAGGTATTCCAACAGGAGAAGGTAGTTTTGATGGAAGAGCTTGGAAAAGCGCAACAGCAAGTTGCTGGATTGACGCAAAACGTGCTCGAGTTAAGCGAGAAGCTGCAGACTCTGTGGGCCCAGAAACAAGAAGTCGACGGAGAACGAGATGCTCTCATCAGCACTAACGGCACACTGGAATCTCATCTTCTTGAGAGCAACAAAGAGAAGGAACTCGTTACCTCTCGCGTGCAAGAACTGGAGACTCAATATAGCGCACAAGGGGTATGACAGGCTTTATGTTCTCTTGGGCGTCTATTAACGTGAATCCTTCCTTTCTTCTAATAGGAACAATTGCAGAAGGTTATGGAAGAGAAAAATGGGGCAGAGGAACAGTTGACGGAAGCGTTCTTTCAATTGGAGGAGAAGAAGGCCGAGTGGGAAGCCCAGGAAAAGACATTAGCGGCCACGATAGAACAACTGAATGCAGAGCTTTCCCAACTCCGTACTCAGTTGGCAGAGGTGAAGGGAGCCTATCAAGCGGCCATTGTGTTGCTGGAGGACAACAAGAACCAGCATTCGGAACTCTCCCAAGCGCTTGAACGGCAGACCGGAGAACACGAATCCGTCTTGACGGAACAACGCAACGACAATATAAAGTTGCATCAACTGTTGCAGGTTAGTTTATCTATATACTTAGTTCCTTACTGCGGTGGTGTTAACCTTTCACTCTCATCAGGAATCTTTCATTCAGCTGGAAAAAGAGATGGAAGAGAAGCGGGTCGTGCAAGAAAAGGCTGGTTCGCTTTCATCTCAACAAAGTGAGCTATTGGAACGAATAGGGAAGCTGCAAGAGGTTCTTGTAGCAAGCGAGGAAAGCTCCGCTCAGCTTCAGGAACAGGTACAGGAATCTATACTGCTTGTAATGTTTGTTTCTCATCTCCCTTTTCAATTCTCAGAATGAAGGTATGCAGAGGACAGTCTCCGAACTGAGCCAAAAGCTGGAGACCATGGGTGAGCAGTTGATGGCTCTGCACCAGGAGAACGAGGTGTTGAATGAGGAAAGCAAGGATCTCCAGAGCAAGCTCTCCGATCTGCACGATGAGAGGCGGTGCATTCAGGAGGACAAGTCCTCGACCCAGCAACGGTTGTTGGCGTTGCAGCAGGAGATGAAGGAGCAAGAGCAAAATCTGCTCAACAAGGACTCGTACGTCCTTCAACTGCAGGAGCAGGTTAAATTCCTTCAAACCGAGAAGGCATCCCTCAAGCGAAATCTTCGGGATAGCGGACGGCGCATAGCATCGTTGACGACAGACCTGAGCGCAAATAAACAGGTATGTAACCTCTCACTCCATCGTATACGCCAATACCTAATTCTCTCTATCGCTAGGTCATCGAAAATTTGCAGGATGCCCAACTGAGAAATGAGCGCATGCAAGAAGAGCTTGATAGACTGAGGATCTCTGTCAGTTTGATCAACCCCGCTTCTTCTTCTTCTGACTGCAGTGAGGCGCCCAGAGTACGACTCTCACTCGAACCGAGCGCTCGGCGAGTGAGCCTCGAATCCACAGCCGTGGAAACGAAATCACCGTCGAGCAGCAGTTCCATCGGTGCTGGCCGACCTCCGCTCCCGCCATATCCTCGTACCTCTCTTATCACAAGCAAACCTACCAACGATGAAAATCAAACTCCATCAGGTTGCTCCCCTCTCCTACACCTTCATATTTTACAACATTTGCTGACTGCATTCCATTCTTTGTATTAAAAAGAGAGTAACGTTTCTCGCAGTTCGACCAACCGCGACGCATTTTCTCGCGTAGCCAAGCTCCAAAATCGTCTGTCGCAGCTTACAGGCCCGAACGGAGGGACCAGCGAAGCGCTTACCGGAGATGCTTCCTCTGGTGGCAACAATCTCTAAGCCACCCATATATGTATCATTTATATCTTGCAATACCCATTCCATTGTACAGGGGGAGGGGTGCTAAATACAGCCAACCATAATAACTGCATTAATTTCCTGCCCGACAACTGAAATTAATTGTCGAAGACCGGAAGGAAAAAGCAAGCAAGCGGGCGAAAAAATCTTCAAAAAATCAAACATGCGGGAACAAGGGTCTCTGGTGCTGGTGGGTGTCCTGTTGATCTCTTGGGCTTCAGCGGCCAAAGGAGGTATGCTATCTGTGTCTGTCGCGTTGTTGTTTACCATTTCCAGACTTCGACAGCGACCCCTCAAACTGCAAGACGCTATCGGACTCACTTGGCTATCGTGTTTGCTGGTAACACTTCCCGCACTTCCCGCACACGGCGTTCATAGGGTCATTCTCAACAGGAAAGTGCAAGACAACGAAATACATCTAAAGCTACGCATAGAAGCCGAAGGACGATGGATAGGTTTCGGACTTGGAGAACCCACCTCTGGGTCCATGCCAGGTAGCCTTTCCTTGGAGCTCTAACAGTGTTCGTCCTGAAGCTCTGTTAACTAGGCTCGGACATTGTGACGATGGTGATAGACAACACTGACCAGCCTGTGGTGGTCGACCGGAATGCGATGGGCTTCTTTCTTCCAGAGCAAGATAAATGCCAAGGTAGTGTTCACTCCCCGATATTCAAACTGGTTAAGCTCTCGCTTATCAGATTGGCAATTTGTATCTGCAACGGTAACCCATGGGGATCAGCCGACAACAAGCTTCACCATAAAGAGGCTGTTGGACACGCAAGACACTCAGGATAGACCCATCACGCCAGGGTTTAACAAGATAGTTTGGGCAGTAGGTACGCGCGTATATTTCTTGTCTTTAAGGCGTTCTCACTGAATACAGGCCGGAGCACATCATTGTCATATCATGGGAGCAATAGAGGGTCAGATGCTATTGATTTTTTAGGCACCGAATCCGAGGACAACAACATTACTCAGGGCGCCGCTACCTTCGAGTTCAGGATGCCTAATGTGACCGTTCCTGCTCAAAAGACAACTTATTTGTGCCAGTCGTTCAGCCTCCCGCAAGTAGATGATGCCCACATCATCGCAATTGAACCTCTGATCGACCAACATGCCATATCGAAGGATTTTGTGCACCATTTCTTGGTGCACGTTTGTGAACCAGGTACGGCTGTAGGGATATTTACTTTCCTCTCCCTCATACCTTTCCTCCTTGCCAGGCATTAATGGCACTGGCAAGCCAACCTATTGGGATAGGTACCAGCAACTCGGGCAATGCTTTTCTCCTCTAGGTGACCTGAGTACCGGTAAGGCAACAACAGATCACACAACGATTTTTACTCTCCCCCGCTGTAGGTTGTATCTCGCTGCTTTATGTGTGGGCTGTGGGTTCCAACGCTTTGGTACTTCCTAAGGAGGCAGGATTCCGTATGGGTAATAAATCCTCCTACGGGGTGAGACATGCCATCCTTGAAGTGCACTACGACAACCCGCAAATCGTCGCGAATATCACTGACAACTCTGGAATCAGGATATATTATACCTCGAAATTAAGGTTTGGCCTACTACTTTTTTTTGAAGAGGGAGGTGGTATTGATGGCATCTTTCTGTTCAGACCCAATGACGCCGGCGTAATGACGATAGGCGATATCGTCACACAGTTCACCCCAATTCCTCCATTGCTGCAACCCTATGCACTTGGTACCTTACTGCAAGCATGATGGCGTTTTATCTTCAACTTTTCTTTGCTTGTGTAGGTTCTTACTATCAAGCAAACTGTCCTGCTGAATGTACTTCCTCATGGGATCATGATATCAATGTATTTGCTGGTGAGTTTATTT
>ERZ778023.4841-NODE-4841-length-10812-cov-5.291903_pt1 | contig 10812 bp, 9 predicted proteins | sample MGYA00375753_ERZ778023 | MGnify/ENA primary metagenome ERZ778023 (study PRJEB29350, sample SAMN05389822) | bioreactor metagenome | isolation source: Ammonium sulfate bioreactor | place: South Africa: University of Cape Town | collected 2014-04-04 ...
GGGGTGGGTGGGGCGATGTACGACTGGCAGAAGGTGAAGCTCTCCCAGCCTGCTCCGGCGGATTTTGATCAGTTCTGGAGTGAAAAGCTGAAGGAACTCGCCGCCGTACCGGTGAACCCCGTCCTGCAAAAGGTTGATGTGCCTAACGCGCCCGGCACCGAGTATTACAAGGTGACTCTCGATAATATCGGTGGCGCCCATGTCCAGGGGCAACTGGCCCGGCCGGTGTCGGGAGAGAAATTCCCCGCTGTGCTCATCCTGCAATACGCCGGAGTCTACCCGCTCAAGAAGGACGAGGTGGTCAACCGCGCCGCGAAGGGATGGCTCGCGCTGAATATCAGCGCCCACGATCTCCCGATCGATGAATCGGACGATTTCTACAAGCAGAAGAAAGACGGCGATCTGAAAAACTACGTCTACATGGGGAGCGAGGATCGCGAAAAATCGTACTTCCTCCGCATGCTGCTCGGCTGCGTCCGCGCGGCGGAGTATCTGGCCTCCCGGCCCGACTGGGATGGCCGGACTCTTATCGTGACGGGTACTTCGCAGGGCGGGCTCCAGTCCTTAGCCACGGCGGCTCTCTTTCCCAAGATTACCGGGCTGATGGTCAACGTCCCGGCCGGGTGCGACGTTTACGGGCCCAAAGCCACTCCTGCGCGCGCGTTTGGCTGGCCGTATTGGTTGTCCAACTGGGGGCCGAAAGACCGCGATCCGGCCAAGGTCGCCGCGACTGCCGGGTATTTTGATGCGGCCTACTTTGCCGAGAGGGTGAAGTGTCCGTCCCTCATCTCGGTGGGGCTGATCGACGAAACCTCCCGCCCGTATGGTGTCATCGCGGCCTACAACGCCATCCAGGCTCCGAAGGAACTGCTGATCATGGCCCGTTCCAACCATCACGGAACCGGCGGAGCCCAGGCGCTCTTCCTGACGCAGAGCGCCAACTGGACTGCGGCGCTCCAGCAGGGAAAGCCGCTGCCGATTTCTGCCGAGGGCTTCCGGATCGACCCGTTCAAGTGATCACCTGCGCAGCGGCACCTTCGCCGACTGCGGCAGGCGCACCACGAAAAGAACGATCACCGAGATCATCAGGGTGACGAGGGAGAGGAGCCCGGCCTGATAAAACTCGCCGCTCTCCACGTGGAAGAAGATGGCGAGCGGAATCGTCTGGGTGCGGCCGGGAATGCTGCCTGCCAGCATGAGAGTGGCCCCGAATTCCCCGAGGGCCCGGACAAAGCTCAGGATCGTGCCGACCAGGATGCCCGGCCAGGCGAGCGCCAGCATGATGTGCCAGAGCAACTGCCACTCGCCCATGCCGTAAAGCCGGCCGACATCGAGCAACTCCCCGTCGATCTGCTGGAAGGCGGCGTAGCTGGATTGATACATCAGGGGGAATGATGCGACCACCGCCGTGATGACGGTGGCCTGCCAGGAGAAAATCACGTCGACTCCGAAGTCTGACAGCATCTGGCCGACCGGCGAGTTGCGCCCGAAGAATACCAGCAGCGCGAGACCGATGACCGTCGGTGGGAGCGCGAGAGGCAGCAGCAGCAGGGCATCGACGAACCCCACCCAGTGCCCTCTGGCTCCCAGCCTCCACCGGGCGGCGAGGATGCCGAGGACGAAGGTGATGGCCGTCGCGGTGACGGTCGTTTTCAGGCTCAGCCAGACCGGGGTGGCGTCCATCACGGTTTGACCAGGATCTCAAAGCCGCGCTTGGAGAAAAGCTCGGCGGCGTCCGGCGATTTCAGGAAGGCAAGATAAGTCCTGGCGGCCTCCGGCTGCCGTGCGGCCTTGATGATCGCAGCGGGATAGATGACCGGGTCGTGCGACCCGGCGGGAGCCTCGGCGAGGATGGCGACCTTGCCGGACTGCATGGCATCCGTCATGTAGACCACCCCGGCGTCGACATTGCCGGTTTCCGCATAGGTGAGCACCATGCGCACGTCTTTGGCAAAGATCAGCCTCGGTTTCAAGGCGTCTGCGATTTTGTAGTAGGCGAAGATCTGCTGTGCGTACTGGCCGGCGGGCACGCTGCCGGGTTCGCCGATGGCGATGCGCTTCACCGTGGTATCGGTGAGCGCTTCAAAGCTCGCGGGTTTCGTCGCCCCGGGAGGTCCGACCAGCACGACCTTGTTGCCGAGGAGGTGGAAGACGGTCCCGTCCATCAGCAGACCCTTGGCCGAGAGGGCGTCCATTTGCTTCGTGGCCGCCGAGATGAAGACATCGACGGGAGCGCCCTGCTCGATCTGCTGCTGGAGAGCGCCGGAGCCTGCGAGGTTCAGGTCGACCGCCATGCCGGGATGCTTCGCGGCAAAGGCGGTGTTTACGTCGGCCAGAGCGTCCTTCAGGCTGGCGGCGGCGGAGACGACGATGGTCTGGGCCGGGAGGGGAGAGAGGGCAGCCAGGAGAGCTAGGGCGGTTCCGAGGAGGAGTCTGGCGAACGGGCGTTTCATGGGATTATCCTTTAAGGTCAGAGGTGGGTAAGGGTTCTACGGGATAGAAGATCGGGGCATTGCCGCCCTGGCGTTCTGCGAAGCGGCTGAGGGCGCGCTGACCGGCGGGCGAGGTGAGGAACTCCGCGAGCTTTCTGGCCCCTGCGGGATTCCTGCCGAGTTGTCGCGCGGGATTGGCCTTGATGACGACATACGGTCTGCGCATTTCCGGGTCGCCCTCGACGAGGATCTCCATCCCGGCGTTGGGAATCTTCCCGCTGAGCATGGGAATGCGGCCCACGATCACGTAGGCGCGCCGCTCGGCGGCGAACTCCACCACGCGTTGCGAGACGGGGCTTTCGTCGCGGATGAGCCAGTCGCCTTCCGGGCGAATGCCCGCCAGCTTCCACAGGTGGGCGGAGATCGTCTGGCTGCCGACGTTCCGTGCTTCCACAAAGGGCGCCCGGGCCGCGGCGATGCGGGCCATGGCCTCGGCGCCGCTTTTGAGGCCGCGAATCTTCGCCGGGTCCTCGGGCGGGCCGACGATCACGAGTTCGTTGCGCGCCCAGGGTTTCATCGAGACGCCCAGGCCGTCGGCGACGAGATTGGTGGCCACGTCGCTGGAGTGCAGCGTGATGAGGTCGATGCCTCCCTGGCGAAAGGCTTTGTCGATGATCTCCTTCGGCCCCGTGCTGACGACCTCGACGGGAATGCCGGTCTGGCGGGTGAACTCCGCCGTGACCTCGTCCCACATGCCCGTGGTCGCAAATCCCCCGATGATCGCAACCCGCACCGTGTCGTCTGCGGGGTGAGGGTTGCGGTGGCATGATACTTGAAGGCAGAGCAGGATCGATGCCGTGAAGATTGCGACCGAACGCAGGCGGTGCGGCGAGAGCGGACAGTTCATTGGTTGGGCCTCCAGGTGTCGCCGGGAATCTCTGTTTTCCAGCGAACGTCCGGCTGGGAAATGTCGCCCGATCCGCAGCCCAGATACGCGCCGGTGAAGCGCTGGACGTGTCCGTCGACGAAGACGACGTTGGCGCCGCCCGAGTGGCGGGGAGCGACGGAGAACTCGCTGCGCGAGGGAACCGTCGAGGCGTAGCCTCCGGGCGAGTCGGCCAGGAAGGCGAGGCTCGACGGCTTGGGCAGCTGGACGAGCCGACTGGCATCGCGCTGGTCCCAGCGGGAGAGATACATGTTCATCCCGTAGCTGATGAAGTGCTGGCCATCCTCCGGGATCTTTGCGCCGGGGCAGAGAAATACGTTGCGCTGACCGGGCCGGGGAACCTGCCCCCTCGCGTAGAGTTCCTTGTATGGACTCATCTCGAGGTAAGGCGGCAGGCAGTTGAACCAATCCTCGTCGCGGTCGATCACCGTCACGGGGCGTACTCCCTGGCCGCGCCGCGGCAGGAAGCCGTCGTGATCCTGGATGTAAAGCTGCAAGGCGATGCCCCACTGCTGGAGACGGCCGGCGCACTGGGCTGCGCGGGCTTTCTCGATCCCTGTATTGACCCATCCTGTCGTCACGCTGGCGGCGAGGGCGACGAGGCCGACCGAGACGAGCACCTCAGGGAGGGTGAAGGCCGTGTTGCGTATCCGCCTTCCGACCATGATCAGGCCGCCCAGCACGGCGAGTGCGAGGGCTGTCGGCTCCGGTATGGCGGTGATGAGGATATTGGGCTCGTTTCCCCGGCCATAGCGGTTCGAGTTGAAGAGGTAGTTGATATTGTCATCTCCGGCGTACATCAGGAATGAGATGTCATTTCCGGCTGTGGCGTCGGCGAGGAGGTTGTCGGTCAATGGCAGATTCCAGGTGAGACGGACGTCATTCCCCGGTGGAACATATGTGTACGCGCCCAGCACTTCGTGCTCGCTGGCCAGCAGGGTTGAGAGGGAGTCGTAGGTGACACCATCCTGAGTCGGACTGCTGGGGCTTCCGGAGCCCTGCACCCAGTCGTCGTCGGAAAGCCACTCGATGACGAACTGGCCTCCCTGGATCATGCCGAAGATCGGATTGTTGGGGATCGCCCCGCCTTCGGCCCAGTTGCAGGCAAAGCTCAGCGCGATGGAGGTTATGACCCAGTTTCCCGCACCGTAGGTGGCATCGAAAAGCGTGATGGCTCCGGCGGAGCTGAACATGATCACGCTCTGAAACTCGCCCTTGCTGATCGTCTGGCCCGTGGTGGGATCGACGTAGCGGTTTTTGCCCGATGAAATGACCAGCGTTCCGGCGTCGCCGTAGTTCCAGTCGCTCAGGTCGTGATCGGCACCGTCTCCTCCGGTATTGGGATTATCGGGCGAGCCGGTGGCGAGGAAGGCGTCATTACTTGAGATGACCGAGTAGACCGTCGGCTCGACCGCGCGCGATGGCGCGGTCAGGCCTGCGAAACCGGCCAGCAGGAAAAGCCTGATCCAGCCGGAAGTCTTCACTGTACGGGAGAAGCTGGGGCCGAGCCGTTTCCCTGCATTCGTCGCATGAGCAGTATGCCCGCTCCGGCCCCGAGCAGGATGAGAGCGCAGGTTCCCGGCTCGGGAACCGATACGACGTCAAAGCTCAGTGTGGGAAGAGATGTACCCCCTCCGGTGAAGATGGTGATACCCGTCGTATCACTCGTCGACATGAGGTAGAGCGAGATGTTGGAATCTCCCGAGGAACTGGCGGTGAGAATATCACCAAGGAACGAGACATTGCTCCCAAGATCGTAGCTGAGGATCGACTGGCGCGTACCGCTCGAGTCCGTAGACCACTGGCCGGAGGTGAGGGCGGTCACTGTCCCCGTGTATCCCGGAGTCGTCCAATCGTAGTACTCCGAGGCTAGGAGGGCCTGTCCGCCGGACCATGAGGAAAGCGAGGTGGAGTTGGTGGCGTAGGTCGGAGTGGAAGTCCCCTGCACCCAGGAATCGTTTGCGACCCAATAGATGTCGAAAGTGCCCGGCCCTGAGTTGAACCGGGAATTGTTGGCATAAAGCGAGTATTGGAAGGACAGCTTGACATTGGAGACCGCCCAGTTTCCCAGGCCGTAAACGCTATTGAGCGAGTCGACAAATGAACCAATGTTGAACTTGAACGTGACGTTGGCGGCGAGAGCAGATCCGCCCCCAGTCTTGAGGCTGGCAGAGCCTTGCACTCCCACCGCTCCCCCGGACCAGGAAGTGCCGTTGCTGAAGATCATGCAGCTCGTTTGAGCGCCGCCTGTCCCTCCTGCTCCACTTGCTGTGGTAAAGCTTCCCGAGGTGAGAACTGTTGCGTGGGCGGCGAGCGGGAGGCCGATCATCGCGATGGATGTGGTCATTCGCCGGATGACGCCTCGTGCAAAAAGATTTGACCGACATTTCTCGGCCGACTGGCCGACTCCTGCGTGTGTTTGGTTGTTTGGCAGCATTTAAGCGCTCTGGGAGAAACTGCTGTGTTGCAGCGCATTCCAGTGCGCGGACCCTCCGCGCCTACCCAAAACAACCCGGCAGCCCTTCTTGCGCTTTCCGGAAAAGAAGGAAATCTAATAGTGTGGAATATGTAAATAATTTTTTACAAAAACTACTTTAGGGAAATCTATATGAGTCAATATTAGTGAAATGCGTCAACGGTGCTTGACGCGTCTTCGCGCTTGCGGGAGCATTTTTGCATGTCGGAAAAGCTCGATGGAGCGGGAGAACGCATCGTTCAGTTGCGGGCGAGGCGAAACATGACCCAGGCGGGACTGGCCCGCGCGGCTGGGATCACCCGGCAATCGTTGAACCAGATCGAGCGCAGTCAGGTCATCCCGAGAGTCGATACGGCCCTGCGGATCGCGCGGGCTCTGGAGTGCCCGATCGAGAGCCTCTTTGGTCCGCGGGACGAGCCGGAGATCGTGCCCGTTCATATCGTGGGCAACCTCCCGGAGGAGGGAATGCGTCTCGACCTGGCTCAACTCGACGGGCGCTGGATCGCGGGGGAATCCGACCTGCTGGCCAAAATCGGCGCGGGATTGTCCGCGGCAGACGCCGTGCTGCGGAGAACGGAGGAGGGGCCCATGGCTGAGACGAGTCTGGACTTGTCCGACCTGGCGGAGAATCTCTTTGTCGCGGGCTGCGATCCGGCGCTGGCCCTGCTTTGCGAGGCGGCTTCGCGTCACGCGGGGAAGGGGCGTTGTGTGTGGATTCCATGCGGGAGCTCCGTGGCGCTGCGGCGTCTTGCCGCCGGGGAGGTGCACCTGGCGGGTATTCATTTCGGGGAGGATGACGGCGCGAATCTTGAGGGAGTGAAGCGTCTCGGCCTGCTCAAGAGCTGCCTCGTCATGCGCTTCACCCGATGGGAGCAGGGCTGGATGGTGCGTCGCGGTCTGGGAGAGTCGTTTCGCGGTTTTGACGACCTGCCCGGGGGGCGGATTCGACTGGCCAACCGGGAGGCAGGTTCCGGTTGTCGGAATCAGTTGGAGGAGATGATGACGGTTCGCGGGGCGGCGGTCGATCAGATCGCGGGGTATGATTCCATCACCGTGAGCCATTCCGATTGCGCCCGACGCATTGCGTCGGATCTGGCCGATGTGGGGCTGGGGTGCGAGTCGATCGCGCGGGTTTACGGGTTGCACTTCATTCCGCTGTCGCAGGTGGCATTTGACCTCGTGATTCGCCGCGACCAGTTGGGCAAACCGCTGCTCGAAACGCTCATCGATCATCTCGCCATCGGAAAATTTGTGCGCTCGATCTCGCAAATCCCTGGCTATGAAACAGGTGAAACCGGGCGGGTGCTCACTCCGTAAAGCCGTTTTGGCTGCGCGGGCCGCTTTCGGCGGAAAATGAATTTACTCGTCCCGGAGACGATTTTTCAGAAAGTTCCCGAGGGAAGCAGGTGGTGACGGTTGGCTCATGGCGTAAATCATGCTTGGTTAGTACACCGTGAAGAAGGATATCGGGCCGGATCGCCCGATCATAGATTACAACGATATTGCCGATGGCTGTCCGGGCTGCGACTTCGCGCAGATGCCTCCCTCGAACGCCGATCTGGCAAACCTGCCCGCTCCTTTGTGCCGTGTCATTCAGGAGCTCAAGATCCTTTTCGACATTGCCCGGACGCTGCAGGAGGGCGGCGAGTTGCAGGATGTCATGAGCGGTTTGCTGCATGAGATTTCCGAGGTGATCGGACTGCACAATGGCACCCTGCGCATCCTGAATCGCGCCATCAACGAGACGCATGTCGAGGCGGTGCAGGAGGTTCCGCGAGGCATTGCGAGCAACGAGGTCGAGCGGTTCAACCAGATGGCCGCCCGCGTGATTGAGAAGGGCGAGGCGGAGATCATTCCCGACATCGGGCGCCCGATGCACGTGGTGCACGGAACGGCCGTCCAGACTGTCGACTGGCGGGTGCTGGCCCAGGGGAAGGGGGCATTTCTCTGCGTGCCAGTGGCGAGGACGAATGAGATCCTCGGCACGCTCAGCGTGATCAGCCACAGCAAGACCGTCGTGTCGCTCCAGGCCGACCTGCGCCTCCTCACCCTGATCGCGCAGATGATCGCCCAGGTGGTGAAGCAGCGGCAGCGGGCGCACGAGCAGATCGACTATTTTCGCCAGGAGAACGAGCGGCTTCAGGAGCAGCTCAAGCGGCACTTCCGGCCCGGCAACATGATCGGCAACTCCAGCGTGATGCAGACCGTCTACCACTCGATCGAGCAGGTGGCGGCGAGCAACACGACCGTGCTGATCCGCGGCGAAAGCGGCGTGGGCAAGGAACTGGTCGCCCATGCCGTCCATGAACGCAGCCCGCGTGAGGGGAAGCCGTTTGTGAAAATCAACTGCGCCGCCCTGCCCGAGAGCATCGTGGAGAGCGAACTCTTCGGCCACGAGCGCGGGGCCTTCACCGGCGCCATCGCCATGCGCAAGGGGCGCTTCGAGCTGGCTCACCGTGGCACGATCTTTCTCGATGAGGTCGGCGAGCTGCCGCTCCAGACGCAGGCGAAGCTGCTGCGCATCCTTCAGGAAAAGGAGTTTGAAAGGGTGGGGGGCACCGAGACGCTGCGCTGTGACGTGCGGGTGATCGCGGCAACGAACCGGTCGCTGGAGGAGTTCGTGGAGCAGGGAAAATTCCGCGAGGATTTGTATTACCGCCTCAACGTCTTTCCGGTCTATGTCCCCGCCCTGCGGGAACGAAAGACGGACATCCTGCAACTCGCGGATTTCTTCGTGGAGAAGTACAGCGTGGCCAATGGCAAGGACATCAAGCGGATATCGACCTCCGCCATCGACATGCTGATGAGCTATCACTGGCCGGGCAATGTGCGCGAGCTGGAGAACTGTATCGAGCGCGCCACGCTGCTGGCCACCGAGGATGTCATTCACGGCTGGCATCTGCCGCCCACCTTGCAGATGCCGGAGTCCAGCCAGCCGATCCCGGAGTCGAAGATCAAGGCGGCGATTCACGGCGTGGAGCGGGAGTTTCTGGTCGATGCGCTCAAGACGCACAAGGGGAACATGGCGGCGGTCGCCCGGCATCTCGGCCTGACCGAGCGGGTGGTGGGGTTGCGGGTGAAAAAGTATGGAATCGATCCGCGAAGTTACCGTCCATAACTCTGTCGCGCCGTGTCCGTTCCCTCCCACCTCAACGTCTTCTCCCTCTGCAATCGCCCGCCCTGGGCCATTTCCTCGGTCGATTTCCAGGATGATCCCACAGATCTGCGTATCGGCCGGGTGCGCGAGGACAACAAGCGCCTCTTTGCTCTGCTCGATGCCGAGCCGCGCGCGACGCGGAGAGGCGAGATTTTCCACGAGTACATCTCCGTGCAGTTTGCGTTGCATCAATGGGAGCACTACGAGAAGTCCGCGCGCAGCAGCCTGCGCAACAGCTACGTGCGCTATCTGCGCGGCTGGTCGGTGGATTCCAACTCCATCGAGGGCGCGGTGCTGAAAGGCTGGGTGCATAGCCGGATGGGCATCCCTCCGACTTTCCATAACGGGCCGCTGGCCGCTGATTCCGAACTGCTGACGGCGTATTCCTACGACCGCATCAAGGGCAGCGCGCGTACCAATGCCATCGACTCGCAGCTCGATCTGCTCTTTGAGTTCTGCCAGTATGAGCTGGCCCGGCGTCATCCGGGGGAGCGCTGGATCACACTCTACCGAGGCACCTATGATGCGGCGGGCTACCAGGAAATGCCTGATCCCGTGCCGGGCGAACCGGTGGTTCGCATGAACAACATCTCGTCGTTCACCTCCGATCGCGAGTGCGCGTGGGAATTCGGGTCGACCGTCTGGGAGGCGCGCATTCCTCTGGCCAAGGTCTTCTTTTTTAGCGACCTGCTGCCCGACAGCATCCTGCGCGGCGAGCAGGAGTATCTGGTCATCGGGGGCGAGTATCGCGTACGGAGGCTGCTCTACTGATGAAGCGGGAACTGCTGGCAAAAATCGAGGGCGGGCTGTGGGGCTTACTGGTCGGTGATGCGGTCGGTGTGCCGTACGAGTTTCATTCCTCGCGGGAACTGCCTCCCCGGGAACAAATCGATATGTTTCCACCGCCGGGTTTTTCCCGCAGCTATGCGCATGTGCCGTGCGGCACGTGGTCCGACGATGGTGCGCAGGCGCTGTGCCTCACGGAATCCCTCGTCGAGCGACGCGAGTGGGACCCGTACGACTTTGCCCGCAAGCTCCTTGCTTGGGCCAGCCGGGGCTATCTGGCGGCAGACGGCAAGGTCTTTGACATCGGCATCCAGACTGGTGAAGCCCTGCGTCGGCTTTCGGCGGGCGCGACACCTTACGAATCCGGGCTGGCCGGGGAGCGGAACAATGGCAATGGCGGGTTGATGCGTTCGCTTCCGCTGGCTCTCTTGTTGGAGGGCTCCGATGCCCGGCTCGTAGCCGTGGCGCATGAGCAGTGCGCCATCACCCATGCTCATCCGAGGTCGCAGGTCTGCTGTGCGCTGTATTGCCTCTGGGCTCGCCGGGAGCTGGAGGGCGTGGAAATCGCCTGGGACCAGGCTGCCGCCGATCTCGATACCCTCTACGGCAACAGCCCGGTGCATCGGCGGGAATTGCGCGAGGTTGTATTACCCGCTGCTGCCGAAAAACCTTGCGGAACGGGGTACGTGGTCGACTCGCTTTATTCCGCTCGCGCGGCCTGTGAGGAGCATTCCTACCGAAATGTCGTAATCGCCGCCGTGGCTCTCGGCAACGATACCGACACCACGGCCTGCCTCGCTGGCGGCATCGCAGGGATTCGTTTCGGGCGGACCGGCATCCCGGCGGAATGGCGGGAAGGACTCCGCGGACGGCATATTCTCGACGAGGTGCTCGTCCGGCTGCGGAAACTTCCTACATTCGCGTAGCCTCGTAATTGGCGTTCCTACATTTTGGTAGGAAACGCAAGATGCCGCTAGCAAAGCGCAAGCGAGCGACAATGTTCCTAAGTGATTCA
>ERZ778023.4843-NODE-4843-length-10807-cov-63.143694_pt1 | contig 10807 bp, 9 predicted proteins | sample MGYA00375753_ERZ778023 | MGnify/ENA primary metagenome ERZ778023 (study PRJEB29350, sample SAMN05389822) | bioreactor metagenome | isolation source: Ammonium sulfate bioreactor | place: South Africa: University of Cape Town | collected 2014-04-04 ...
ATCTATCGTGATCTATCTATCTATCTATCGTGATCTATCTATCGTGATCTATCTAGGCTCTCGACGACGCGAGCATTTTTGATATCGTTCTTCTGTACCTTCTTCCCATTCCTCGACATTCCTGTATTCTGGCCCATCCTGCTCATCTACTTTATCGCGCTCTTCTCGGTCACCATGAAGAACCGCATCAAGCACATGATCAAGCACAAGTACATTCCAATCGTCAACATCGGCAAACCCAAGTTTGCTGGCAAGTGAGCGGCACCACCACTATACCTCGCTCCAGCCAGCCAATCTATCAAGCTATCTATCCATCTCTCTCACTCCCCCTCACTCATTCGTACTCTCGCTCCACTCATACTCTTACTCTCCCTCTCCTCATTCGCGCTCGATCGAGGCATTTTGATATTGAAGTCATCCTTCCACCACCGATCGTCGTCATCATCTTGAACCCGGCAAGTCCCAACGCGCTCCACTGCCCTCGTCTCTCCTTCAAGTCGATGCCCACATACACACAAAGCACTCGAGTATGCGAACCGTAGAATCTGGGTCACATTGCCAATGATTTATAGAGTGTACAACACCTATCTATCCATGTAAGCAACCTACACAGGCAACTCTTCTTACATAGTACACTAATAACAAGCTGAAAGACAGATTGATTGCTGGATGGATGGATTGCTGGATGCAGTGAGTGAGTGAGTGAGTAGTGAGTGTACGAGAAGCACCACTACTTGGCATTCCTGCGACTCGAGGAAGTAGTCACAGTGTTGGTAGCAGACTTGCGGTAGTACATCAAGTATCGCGGCAGGATCTGTGACGGTCGGAACACCACTGCCTCGTCGGCCATCGGCTCCTCGTCATCGTGGCATGGAAAGTAGTAGCGGTCGACGATGGCGTAGTGAGAGTCATAGCCTTCGATGCACGGCTTCCCGTGCAGATCCTTGCGCTCGCGCAGTGGTTGGTCAGCGGGTGCGATCGGTGATTCGATCACCGGATACACGCGACCAAGCAACACCCAGCTCAGCAGGAGCGGCGGCATGACCTCCAGCACCTCGGTTTGTTGCGCTCGCGATGGCGGTGAGCCCGAGCCCGACGATAGCGGTGCGCTGGCAGTCGCCGACACGGATGCCTTCAGTCCTTGTGACGCCTCCATCTCGCTCTCGGAATCGCCGTCGCTGTTCGGAATGGCAACCGGCGCCGTGCGGATCTGATTCGAGCGATAGTAATCACCGTAGCTCGGGTACTGCGTAAAGTAGATACCACGTCCAAAGAAGCCCTTGTCGCCAACCACTGGCTCCGATGGGTCCAATGGCGCCGGTACGCGAAAGTTGCTCTCTGCAATCTTCATGCACGTGTCCTCAGTCGTGCCGTGCCAACCCTACACCACACCACGTTCGATGACGACGACAACAACAACGGCACCATGTTGATTGAGCCAATCGAGCAAACAAATTCAGCGTCACTCTCCATACACACATACCATGATAGCATTGATGCCTTCGTTGCCCGAGAAGCGCAGCACCGACTCATCCAAGTGTCGTAGTACTCGAATTCGTCGTCGTCGTTGCTCCTCCGTATCATCGGCATTCCATTGAAGTCGAGAGCTCGAGTCGGCCGCAATGCCAGTGACCCAGTCCATCTCGATCGACATGGCCTTGGCCGCCAACTCGCGAAACTCGCCCGCAAACTCTTGCTCGAGCTGCGTGTTGCGCAAGAACACGATGCGGTCCAGAACGTAGTTGCACTTGGGGTCGGCCGCCACGTACTGATCGAACCACGCCTTGGCACGCTTGAATTCGATCGCACGCGCCATGAGCGTCTCGCTGTGCGTCAACGTCGTCACCGAGAGGTTCGAGCTCACGCGCGTCCAGGTGCCGAGCTGGAGAAAGTGGTCGCGCAACAGCGGATCCCACAACTGATTGCGCGCCGTGTCGCGCTGTTGTACCACGTAGCCGTCGTTGATCTCGGTCGTCGTGATTGCGTGATCGAGCGGACACTTGTACTTGACGCGACGGTAGCCCCGCTTGTCGCTGCTCGGGTTGCCGCCGTCCACTGTGCCGCCCTTCGCGCCGCCGACTCCATTGTTCGACTCGCTTGAGGCCGACATCCGTAGTGCACCGCGCGTGTTCTGGCCCCTCTCGCCAAACCTGCTGCCAAAGCTGCCGCCTCCGCTGCGGGTCTTAAAATCGGAAGGAATGTCCGGCAGATTGGCGAGGCTCAACAGTAGTGGTCGTCGATCATCGCCGGCAAACATCTCGAGTGCCGCCACCTGTGCCGCCACCTTGGAGGTCGACGGCATGTCGGGCGACGACACCTCGTTCGCGCTCGAGAGTCGCTGGTCCTTGAGTCGGAGATACTGCTGACCCTGTGCGCACACGGGGCAGCAACTCTCTTGCACGAGCTCGAGACCCGGCAGATCCTCACTCGCAATCGTTTGAATCTGCGTCTCGATCAGTTGCATCATGCCCGCCAGTCCATCGTCGCCTCGCATCACCATCATGATCACCATGCGGTCGTCGCTCTTGAATCGTGTGCCTCGAGTCGTAAGCTCATAGTCTTCGCTCTCGTCCTGGCCACCTGCTGGTCCTCGCGTGTGGAGTAGCATCGCCGTCGTATTGGTGTTCGGATCAAACAAGATCACACCATTACGGTAAATCTTGTATCGTGTATCGTGGTACTCGCGCAATCGAATCTATTCATTCGATCCAATATACCATTCAATAATCAGTCAATCCGATTCAAATGCATAGAGATGATTGCAACGCCGCTTGTACCTGAACTCGACAGAATAACTCGAGTGGAATGCTGGTACCACGAGCCATCCACATTCGAGCAATCCACTTGAGTGGCTGTTGTGGTGGAAACAACAAGCCCATGGCACTCATGTACGATTGCTCGGGCATCACAAACACATCGCCCAGCGGTCGAATGGCCGGGAACAACAGACCCTCCTGACCGTACACTTGTTGCATGTTGGCACTGAGTGGAATGCACAGCTCCAGGCGCTCGAGCATGTCGAAAAAGTGCGCCTGCTCTTGCGGGTCCTCGAGCGGCAGCTCGTTGATGCTGCGCAAAAAGTTGTTGAGCCTCTCGACCACCAGCGTCTTCGGCAGGATGGCGCATCGCGAGTCGGTCGTCGTGCCGGTGAACTCGCTGCCGACAAAGAGCGTCATGATCTTGGCGATCAGATGTGGTCGCGTACAAACGAATCCGCTTCGTTTGTGCAGCACTACGACGCCGATGCTGTGCAGATACTCAAAGCACGTCGCAATCTCGCTCTCGCTCAAGCCCGGAAACTTGGTGCCGATAATGTCGGCCGGTTCGGCAAAGAACATGTGCTTCGAGCTGTTGACTTGCTCGTTCTCGACATACAACGCCAGCTCCTTGTAGAACTTGGGCACTTGGCTCAGGTTCGGGTTGCGCATCAACTCTTGTGCCGTCTGTGTAATGGCTGCAAGGAGCTTGTTCATCGGTCCCGAATTACCCTGTTACTCGACCAAACAGCTCGCGCGCATGTGAGTTGTACAACTCCCAGAGTCTCGCGCGCAGCGACACCACGTTGGAGACCTACCGATCCAGCTGACGAGATAAAGTGAAAGTATCGGATCGGTAGCGACGAGCCAGCGATGGTACGATAGAACAAGTTGCGGCGACGTTCGAGTTCACGAGAATTGTGGGGCACTTGCATCAATATATCAAGCTTGGTACCGACCAGCAGCACGGCAAACTCATCGACACTCGCTTTGGGCATCTTGCTCGACAGGAATTGCAACCAATACTCGAGTTGCTCCTCTTGCGTCTCGGGTGGTAGCGACAGATCCGTGACCACCAAGTAGATGGTATTACGACTCGATAAAAAGTACTACTCTCTCCCCGTTCCCATTAGTCTATCATCACCCAATCATTCAATCAGCCATCGTATGCGCACCTGATGTGTCGTGTAATGCTCTAACTTTCCGGCAAAATCCCAGATCGTGAATCCAATCGACTTGTCAAAGTGCAATGACAGTCCAGTTTTGTGGTAATCATTCGAGCTATGGAGTGGTGTCGAACTGGCAAACGAGAAGCGGCGGTTTCCTTCTTCGCACGTACTCAACGCAGAGAGAATCGAGCTGTATCACGCGTTTTGATGGTGAGAATCATTACCGCTCTCTCTCTCTCTCTCTCTCCACAATCGATAATGTCGAGTGCATGACGATACCTCTTTCCTACTCCTCCATTTCCGAGTAGTACCAACTTGACACGCTTAAATTCGTCACCCTCCTTGATTCCCTTGAGGAATGAGCGAATAGCTTCGACTCCTCGCTCAACCACTGCCGGCGGTGGTACGATTAACGAGGCATTGTTGTCGAGATTGAGTTCGACCAGATTGGTCATCTCCTCCATACGATACGGCAGGTAGCGCAGCGAGTTGTTGGCAAGGTTGAGCTTGCGCAGTTGTGTCAATTCGCAGATGCACTCGGGCAGGATCGTGAGCTTGGTCGACGAGAGATCGAGCGCCGTCAAGAGCGGTGCTTGCCGACCGCGACTCACCTGCAGCACGGGAATAGGAACATCGATCGTTGTCGAGCTGGAACTCGAAAGATTGCGAGTCGGAGCAACACCATCGTAGAGACTATCGAGTGTCAGGAGCTTCACGAGCCGAATGAGCTTGTGCTCCGTGAGCTTGCAGCCAGGAGGCACTGCGACCTCAATCTCTTCACGGCTCACTGAGGCGTTGGCGCCGGTGCTGGGGTCACTCGGCGGAGCCAACCGCTCTTGAAAGGTCGAGAAAGACGACTCGGAGCCGCGGCTCTGAGACTTGGCCTCCTTGGCCGCCATGGCGATTTCGGAGCCCGACCGAACACGACGAGACCGAGGTGCACCGCTTCCTCCGCTGGTGTTGTTGCTGGCTCCCAGCGAGCCCGATGGCGGTGCCAAGAGGTCATCGTGCGATGAGTTCGAGCTCGAGAGAAGTGACATCGAGTAGGAGGACGAGAGCCGGCGAGCTGAAGGGTACAACATCGTGGTGGCGAGCTCGCGCAAGAACAAGTTGCTGTTGCACAGCCAGTCGATGGCGATCTGGAGATCCCAACGAGCCTGTTGCGAAAACTGGTCGTAGTTGTAGAGCGGCAACGCCACCAGCGAGTTGTTGAAGCCCAGTGCATCGATGAAGCCGTTGATCGATGCGACCGATAAGCTGGCGTTGCGTAGATCGAGGTGTTGCAGCGTGTGGTTCTGGTGCTGCAACACGTTCGCCAGTGCGCGTGCCTCCAGGTCGGCCATCGAGACGTTGCGCAGCGACAACTTGGTCAATGATGCATTGTGTGCCAGCGCATCAGCCAGAACGGCAATCGCACTGCACTGTTCGAGCTTTTCGAGATGAGGCGGCGAGTACGAAGAATCGAGTTGCAGCGTCGAAAAGTCGGGTCGAGAGGGCGATCGTAGCGGTGACGGCGACGGTGATGGTGAGGCCGATAGCAGCGGCGATGACGGAGACGACAACGAGGACGAGGACGAGGACGAGAGGAGATCCAAGGCCGGGAGGATGTCGATCGGATTGTTGCTGAGGCACAACTCGGTCAGGCTTTGGTTCGTGTACAAACTGCGCGAGAGTGCCACCGCGCCATCGAAGCCGATCGAGTTGTCGCTGAGAATCAGCGTCTGGAGACATTGATTGGTGGCTAGCACCGATGCCAACGCGACAGCTCCGGCACAACCGAGTCCCGCTCGCGTGAGATCGAGTGCCGTGATCGATCCCAGTGATAGTGTGGCATTTTGGAGCACACCAAACATGCTGGTCGAGCCGAGGTTCGATTCGTTCAGGAGCACACGTTCGAGCGAGCTCACTTGAGACAGGAAGCGCATCACTACAACGGCCGCCGCCGAGTCGAGCACCAACGCTCCGAGGTCGAGCGACGTCACACGGAAGCCAGCGACATTCTCGAGCTGTGACGCAAAGATCGCCACACCCTCGGTCGAGCGGAAGCATCGACGCAGCGACAGAGCCTTCCAGCTCGAGCGGTGTATGGCAAGTGCCTTGGTGAGCGTACGAATGGCAGTCACTTCGGTGCTCTCGCGAGTCGTTGCGGCACTTGCCGATGAACGGCGGCTGCCATCGGTCGTACTCCTACTCTCGAGTAGATCGTTGTAGCTCGCATCGAGTGCCGTCAGGCCCGGCAGCGCCGAAATCACGTGTGCCAGCGAACGGCACGTGAAGCGATTGTGCGCGAGCGAGAGCTGCCGCAGCGCCGTCAGCTGCGAGAGTTCAGGCGCCGTCAGGCTCTCGAGATTGTTGTGGCTGAGATCGAGCACTGCCAGAGAGTACGACGAGCCGGCCGCAAGTGCGCCGAGCAGCATACACACTTTGACCTCGCTCAACCAGCGGAGTTCGACCTCAGTTGACTCTCCATCAGCCGAGGTCGAGCGTGACAGGGGCGATGAAGACGAAGCCGCCACCGAGCCGGCCGATAGTCCAAGTGGCGACTCGGCATCGCAATGCGAGCCACTGGTGTGATTGAGGTAGAGCGCCTCGATCGCATGGCCGCTGCGAGGTGTGTTGAGGTCACGGCGCGTTACGAACCGGCTCAAGTCCACGTGCAAGAACGGCTGCAGTAGGCGGTTGCCGCTGCACAAGCGTGTCAGAGCCAAGACCGACGGATGCGATGGCGGCAACGAGCTCGAGACCGAGATGAAGCACAAGGAGGTATTGACGGCGAGAGCGCGAGCCAGACTCGCCACGCCACGCTCCGACAGCAGCAAGGTCGCAGAGATGGTCTCGAGGCGAAGCTCCGTCAACGAGATGTTCGAATACAGCGCCGACGCGATTGCCACGGCGCCCTCGTCGCCGCAATTCGAACTGCGAAGATCGAGGCACGCCAGAGTCGAGTTCTCGATCAGCGTACCGGCGACCTTGGCGATGTTGAGGTCGCCAAGCGCCCAGTGGCCCATGTACAAGTGTGTCAACGTCGAGTTTCGTGCGAGCCCATCAAAGATCGACTGCACCGCGATCTCTGGCACCATTCCATCTTCCGAGCAGGTCGGGTTCTCGTTCATCATCAAGTGTGTGATCGACGGGTTATGTGCGAGCATCGATCCGAGAGCGAGTGACGACTGGAGTCCGATCTCGTTGCACGAGACGTCGAGCGACGTCAGTAGGCACGACGCATTGTTCTCGATCGCCACGAACAAGGAGCTGAGCTCCTCGTCGCACAACGAACAGTCGGAGATCGCCAGCGAGCAGATGCTCGAGTTGCGCCCGATGGCCGACGACAAATACACGATCGGTAGGGTGTGCAACGACGTGCCCGAAAAGTCCACCTTCTGGAGCACGACCAGGTCGCCGAGGCACTTGCACAGGCTCGCCATACTCGCCGAGTGCACGGCAACGTTCGGGTCGGTCTCGGGAGAGTTGGTTACCGGCCTACTCGACGGCGCTGTGCCAGCGGCCATACGATGCATCTCGTTCTCTGATTGAAACGTCGTCGATACCTTGGCCTCCGAGTCGCCGCCCGAACGAAGTAGCGTCGGAAGCGAGTGCGAGTGGTGTGGCTGTGGCTGTGGCTGTGGCGAAGTGCGCTGCGGCATGGCACGAGAACTCGATGCCGAGGTATTGGCGGCAATCGGATCGACAATCTGCAGACGCGTGGCACGCAGCTCCTGCAGCACCGCGGCGCCGTGCGGCTGGCTCGAACGTATGTTCAGCGGCGTGTGTGTGGAGTCGACGGTCGATAGTGCCGAGACCAACATGCGGATCGAGGACGAACTCACGACACAACGGTCGAGGGCGAGATGCGTGACCGTGTGCGTCACCTGCAGTGCGCTGCAGAGTGATGCCAGGCCGGTGCCGAGCGCGTTGCCCGAGAGATCGACTCGACGTCGACGCACGGCTCTACTGCCATCCGAAGCGAGAATCGAAGCAATACGCGTGGCGCCAATCTGCGTGAGCTTGCAGCCCTGCAACTCGAGGTCGAACAACATTCCGCGCGCCACCAGCGCACTTATGTAGCTGTCGGTACCCAGGTCGCCGAGTGGGTTCTTGAATGCCATGATGGTGAGCGACGGTCGATTTCGCACCAAGATTGCGATCGCCGCGGCGCCCATGTGTCGAATGCGATTGTTCTGCACCGAGAGGCGTGTCAAGGTCGAGTGCGCCTGCAGTGCATCGAAACTCGGCTCGGTGTCGGCGCATATCTCTTGCGCTTCGTAGGCGCGGCAGTCCGATGATGTAAGCAACGCTCGCCCATACGAGACACCAAGCGAGTGTGCTATCGCTGCCATTCCACCATCTCCGAGTTCGTTGTGGTCGAGTGACAGGTCGATCAGGGTGCGATTGACGCGTAGTAAGCTGGCGATCGCAATGGCGCCCGTGCCCTCGAGCTTGTTGCGCTCGAGCAGCAAGGTCTTGACCGTCGTATTGCTCTCGAGCACCTGTGTCAAGATTGCCACTCCACGGTTGCCGATCTCAGTGCCACTCAAGTCGAGCGATGTCACGTGTAGTGACACGACTCGTGGGCTCGAGGAGCTCGTAATGTTGGGCTGCGGTCGCACTTGCTCGGCCCATTTGGTCGGTAGCAGAGCTGCCAACATGTACGAGAAGCCTCCGTCCACCATATCGGTGTCGATCACGATACGCCGTCGGTTGTACTTGATGGCCGACGCAACCGCCGACGCGCCACTACTGCCCAGAGACAATCCTGCGAGTGATAACTCGATCAATGGCGCCGATGTACACGCCTTGGGTTTCGAGTTCACCGTCGTACTGGCCACTTGCTTGCGCGAGCGTGCCTACAATAGCGTGCGATTAACTTGACGATTCGCTCGGCGCTGGTTCGTTAGCGTGATGGTTCGCGTACCCGCTTCAAGTGTTCGATCCATCGCTCACGATTGGTTTCGTCGTCGACACGTAGTTGAACAATGCCAGTCGTAGTGCAAAGATCAAAGTAGTACCATCGGCGTGCTACATCGAGCCATCGATCGGTAACTACATTGCGAGCATCATCATCATCATTATTGACGAGGGGAACGTACTATGGAAGAATGCATGCGTTTCACCGCGAATGACGTCGCGAACCTGCGAAATGTTGATCGATAGGATGGCACTACAAATCAACGCCACAGTCAGCGAATGCTGCAGACAGCAAGCATGCTTGCAGCTACGTCGTACTTGTAGCCACATGCCGCTACGGCATTTGTGAAGCATTCAATGTACTCGTCACCGAGTGATACAGACATCCATCTCATGGTCCAAGGCGAGAGCAGCGAGGTGGCCTCTCTCACCGACACGAATCCCTGCATTCGCTCGCCGAATCCAGATTCGACGATACAACTATGTTCACGTCATCCCCCACCATGTTCAATCACCATCTGTTGCTCGTTCTCTCTCTCTCTCGGTTGATATCGATCTTGCTGTGTATATGCAATACGAACCTCTCGTCGTCTGGCAGGCAATACCAAGAGTTGGCGTGATACGGTGTTGGAGGGTCGTACGATGAGGCGGCGACAAAGTTGGCGTTGAAGTAACCACACAGCTCGATGGGAGCCGAGTCGATCGCTCCTAGGAGCTTGCTCTCGACCGGTGGGCCATATGGGTGGCCCTCGTAGAAGCGAGGGTACTTGTAGTCGTGGATCGAGATCGAGCCCAGCGAGTCCAGTGTCTCCTCGATCTTCTTGCGCTTGCCAAGAAAGTACTTGGGCACAACGAGCCACACGCTGCCATCGATCTTGGCTTGTGTTCGGCGATCGCGCCACAGCATGCCAGCCGAGCCTTTGTGGCCCAGGATCTTGCCTTCGACGAGGTTCTCGGTCGAGACGCAGCGCAGAGGAATCTCATCGGTCTCAGGATCGGGCTTGTTGTAGTCAGCCGTCGCAACGAAGCCCAATGCATGGTATCCCTTTGGGGCGATTGGTTTCCATATCGCACATTCGCCATACTGATCGATCAAGCCAGCGAGTCAATCATACAAAGGTTCGAGATATAGATGTAAGATTCCATGCATCAATCAAGCAGCCACACGAGAGAGATTCCGACTGAGAGCTACCTTGGATGCAGTGCCAAATACGATACGCTTGGTGCTCCATACGAGTTCATAGTCCAGCGGTCGAGCCAGCACCGGTTTGATGGTTGACGACGATGAAGCTGACGATGACATGGATGAGCTCGAGTCGATCGATCCTCGCTTCGGAGTGAGTGGCTTTGTTGGAGTCGAAGGCATCGCAGCAAGCAACGCAGCAGCTCCATTGCGTGTGCCATTGACGCCGTCGTCGTCATTACCATCATCGTCATCGTCATCATCATCATCGCCGTTGCTTCCTTCGCATTCCCTGACGACGAAGACGGGCTGCAGCAGTGTCGGGGTCGATGCTGATCGTGTGGACGCACACACACACACACAACGAGATGTCAATCATTCTCAATATGACCACCAAGATCATCATATATGAACTGCCCAGGACGAGTATCTGTGCGTGTATGTATTCATCTATGTACCGTGAGATCTCTCTGCAGTGTCTCCGACGATGTACCAGCCACGGGGAGGTACTGGCCGGAACACGCTGATCGGCTATCATATCGAGATGCACACACAGACACACACATCGATTAGTATCTCGCTCCAACGCCAGCCATATCCAACTATCTGGCTCTCACGACATACGTATGGATGTGCGCCAGATCCTCGATCGTCCCAGAGCTTGACGAACGCAGGAGCCGGACACATGAGCAGCATCGGGCCACCATCACCCGGTGTGGCAGCAGCAGATGATACTGACGCTGCTGATGACGATGCTGCCGCCATCATCGAATCAACGACCCAGCGTGGGTCGG
>ERZ778023.4845-NODE-4845-length-10803-cov-51.159844_pt1 | contig 10803 bp, 15 predicted proteins | sample MGYA00375753_ERZ778023 | MGnify/ENA primary metagenome ERZ778023 (study PRJEB29350, sample SAMN05389822) | bioreactor metagenome | isolation source: Ammonium sulfate bioreactor | place: South Africa: University of Cape Town | collected 2014-04-04 ...
TTCTCTACCGTAACGAAATGTATTAAATGTGTATCACATTCTCCATAAATATCTTCGATTTTATCCCAATTTTCTCGCATATATTTCCATGTTAATTCACAGCCACTTTTACTATGACTTGCTAGAGCAAGAAAACCAGTGAGATGATCTTGTTTACGAACTTCATCCTAAATAGAACAAAAAATAAGTTCGTTCGAAATTCTTTTCTTAGTTATACTTTGTTCCAAACAAATTCCAACGCTTGCCGTTGAATATCTTCGTTGTCAAATCGGCAAAGTGCTTGTAACAAACGAATATTTTCCTCTTGACTATCAGCTTGTCGATAGAGCTAGAAATAGAAATTCTCGTTTGACGAACGAATCGTTCCTATTTTCATACAGTTTTCAATTGTTCGAATGTTTGTTGATTTCCTGTTTTAGCAACTGTTAAATAAATAGCCGAACGAATATTCGGATTAATCGATGAATGATTCGGATTTTCAATTAATTTTTCGAAACGTTTATGTGCTTCATCGCATACTTTCTTATGTCCGTTAATGCCCAATTGAATGAGAATTAAACCACGAAGCATAGCACTTTGAATGCCTTCGTTTGGCAATGGATCCCAATCTAATTTATTATAAATTTGACCGAGAAGATCACGAACGTATTTTTGAAATAATGGTTTTATTGTTGAAAGATTCGAATAATCGAATATAGAATTTAAATCTGTTAATTGTCGAAGAATCGATTTCCAAACAGTGAGATTATCTTCGTATTTATATGCTTGACGAAGAAGTTTTAAATAATCAATATAATTGACATGATTGGATCGTGCAAGAGCATAGAGATCTGTTTGAATGTTAAAACGATCTTGTGGTGAAAGACTGTGATCTTGAATGCCTGGTATGAGAGCATCGAGCATTAACTGAGGATAGTGAACACGATAGATTCCAACACTGGATAAAAATCAATGCGAATTTTTAGTTCAACTTTTTGTTTTATGTAAATACCTGAAGAGATTCAGTTTAATCCAATCGGTTTCAGGAACTTTATCGAGAAGAAATTCTTGTTTTCGTTGACTGTTGAGAAACAATTGATGAACAGTTTCGTTTGGATTCGATTTTGTACAGATATTAATGGGAATTTGCCAAGTCGATTCATCACCTTGTGAACCATCGGCAAAGAAACGATTCTGTTCGATTGTCAATAGACGATCGTTATTTTTTTGATCTTGTTTAACCTCAAAATTATTGTAATTGAAATAAAAAAAACAACTAGTACTTTTCCTAGACAACAACAACAACAACATACTGTCAACATAGGAAAACCCATTTGTTTTGTCCAAGTCGAAAGAATCGCCGAGAGATTCTCTCGTTTCGATGCTCGTGACAAATGTGACCAAAGATTTTCCGTTGTCGTATTTTTATACGCATATTCGGCGAGATAATTAGCGAGACCTGTTCGAAATGCTTCATCGCCAATATACGAATGAAGCAAACGAATCACACTCGAACCTTTATCATAGGTAATATCATCGAAAATTTCGCTGATTTCCGATGCTTTTTTAATTGGCATTTCAATTGGATGACTGTTATGTAGCGCATCTGGAATCATACAAAGTGCTAATGTATCGGAAACAAATTGTGTCCAAACATCGAACTCAGGATAGACATGATCGACAGCTAGAAATTGAATCCACGTTGCAAATCGTAGAATAAAAAGATGATAATAAGTTTTCTTCAGTTTGAAATCTACTTATCTTCATTCAACCACAGATCATTCCACCATTCCATTGTCTACAAAACGAATCGAAGAGATTGTCAATAAGAAATAAATCAAAGAAGATATTCTTACGACTAAATTGCCAAACCATTGATGTGCTAATTCATGTGCAATGATAAAAGCTACTTCTTGTTTGGTTTCTTGAGTTGTTTGATGAGGATCAACGAGCATGTACGTTTCATGAGAAGTAATTAATCTATGAATAGAAACAAAGAAAATGTGCTTCCTTTCAATGATAATATGTTCTACCCCCAATTTTCCATTGCGCCTGAACCAAAATCAGCAATAGCTATATAATCAACTTTGCTCAACGGGTATTTAATACCGAAATATTCCGCATAAAACGGTAGAATTTTTGCAATTGTCTGCAAAACAACGAATATTATCTTATGAGAAGAGAAAACACAAACCTGTAGAGCGAATCGTCCTCGTTCTTTTTCGCCAATTGCTGTATAAACTCGAATGAGAACATTATTCGAATCGTGTGTTTCAATATATTCATATGCACCAATAACATATGCAACTAAATACGTTGACATAATTGGTGTTGTTTCGAATTCATAGATACACGTTTTATCGGTATCATTTCGTTGAGATTTAACTGCCTACGAATAAAATTCACTTCAAATTTTCGTTTTTGTATTTTTTCTTACCGTATTACATAATGTAACGAGATCCGATGGTGATCGAATTGTAATTGTAAATTTGGCTTTAAATGATGGTTCATCAAAACAGGGAAAAGCTCGTCGAGCATAACCAGGCTAAGATGATTGATTATCGAATATTTTTTTTTTGAAAACATTATTTTTCTCAATTTACTTCGAACTGTGTACATGCGCCGATTTGATTATTATCTTTCGTTCGATAGAATCCGTGAAGTTCATCTTCGATTATACCATTGAATTCAATATGTAAACGTCCATTGCCAGGCTAGGAACAACAAATATGTTGCAGATTGTGCGTGTTCTATAGTTCATTTACTTCAAGCGATTGATTGAAATCAATTGTTGCTTGTTCATATTCATCATCTAGTTCAGCTGTACCCGAGAGAATCGACGATGATTTCGTCGATTGATATTCGATTTTAGTTAATTTCAAATCCACACTATTGATAATCAATTCATCAATCGTTTCTTTAATCTAAATCAGTTATTTCGTTTGTTTTTTATTCATCGAACAAAACTAATTTACAAACTTCAATATCAATATCTACATATCCATGAAAAAGATATTCATTTAATCGACTTGCATCGATATATATCTGATAATGACACGGAATAACAGTTTTAGGTAAACGATGTGCCATTTCTCGTGCAATTTTGTCCGACATGATTTCAAAAAAAAAATATTATTAATAATCTAGAAACATATAGAAAGTTTATCCAGTGCACATTGGAACATATGGTTTGTCAGTGGATGTCATATATACCGAATCATACTTGAATCGAAATGTAAATACTGACAGCCAGCGTTATCTGTCAATTTAAATGAAATTCAGAGGGAAATATATGTTTTCTTTCTTTTGCTTTTATTTATTGAAAAAAAAATAATACGAAATATTGATATAAGTCTCAGTTAATATGGAGTGTTTGTCAATCAATAAGAGCATCAGTCGGCCCTTCCAATTCATCTTTGACTTATAATAATATTCGATGATTCATCGAGGTAGACTCGAACTCACATTCGTTTATAATCAAAGCCATTCAGCTAAATATTCACCAATGAAAATACTTACGAACTCTCTAGTTCAGATGATAGAAATCAATGAAAAAACAAATGAAAAATCTTTTTTTTTCTTTCGTTCTTTTTTTCTGATATATCGTTGACATTTTTGCGTTGTTTTTGTCAATAAACAAAAAAAGAAACAATCAATCAATTGTTTTTTCTTTTCTAAGAAGAAATGAAAAAAAGAGAAAGAGAAAAAAAAACACATAAACATCGATAATGAACGTCAATCAATTTCTTTCTTTCTGTTGTTCTCTGTACATATAACATTCGAAGACTGAATCAATATCATGCCTAGAAAATAAAATAGAAATTTGAAGGATAAAAAACTCGTTGCCTACTTCAGGATGTTGATGAACTGGTACCGTTCGTTGTTGTATCCGTTCCATTCGAGGCTATTTGTTGAGCATACGCTGCCCAAGGATTAGCTGTATTCGATGTGGATGTTGTTGCTGCTGTTGCTGTTGTTGAACCAGACTGAAATTTAATTAAAATTAAAAAAACAAAATCTTTGATTTCAATTTCGTACTTTTAATTGTTGTTCGAGTTGATCGGCATAGTCATTTTGTCCAACCGATCGATAGTATTCAATCCATTGTTTACTATAATCCTGTTGTCCCGTTGTTGAATTGCCATTACTTGTGGTTGTTGTGTCCGTTGTTGCTGTGGTTGCAGTTGAACTTGCTGCATTTCCTTGCATCATATTGTAATAACCCATCGATTGATAGAAAGCTAACCACGCCGGATCCATGGCAGATGCATCGGTAGATGTTGATGACGAGCCTGTCGATGTTCCGTTTGCGTATTGATTCATTTGCGACCATTGACTATAAGCAGTTGCCCATTGACTGTACGGATCATTGGGATCAACAGCAGCGTATGGGTCTGCTGTTGAACTCCATGGATCGACTGCAGTCGGAGCCACTGACGGGAGATTGTATTGTTGTTGAAATTGAACAGGTGTTAGCATATCACCGGCGCCACCGGGACTACTCGAAATTTTCTCGTACATTAATTGTTGTGCCATGGCAATTTGTTCGGGCGTACCACGAAGTTTAAAGATTCTATCCGATGAATTATCAACAGGTGGAATGTAGTTTTTGTCGAGTTCAACATAAGCTCCCGATTTTCGATTGATTTCTTTGATACTTTCACCTCCTGAAAATAGAGACTAGTCACAATTATTTCGATTGATTTTCAAAAATAAACCTTTGCCGATTATCACGCCGGCTTTATCGTGTGGTGCATGATAAATAGCTTCATTACATGTGCCATTCGATCCACCACTAGTCTAGAAAAATAGATATTTCTCAAAAAAAAAACTAAAAATTAAATGAATTCGAATATTACTTGTGAACCGTAATCACCGTACGCTGATCCAGTAGCAGCAGCAGCAGCAGCAGCTCGACTGGGCAATGGTAATCCACCTGATTTCGACAAGGATTCGAGTACATATTGTTTACAACGCTAATAACGAAACAGAGAAATGTTTGTTTTTGCTTTAAAATCAAATCGATCTACCTACCTCAATCCTATCAGCTTCTCCAGTGACTTTTAAAGGTTTATGTTCGATTCCATCGATATCCATTGTATCCGTTGCAACAAATAGTTTCACAGTGAATTCTTCAGAAAGACGTTTTATATTTTCTCCTCCTTTGCCAATTACTAGGCCGCATTTAGCTGATGGTATCCAAACATCAATCGTTTTAACACCACCTCCGCCCATTGAATACGCACCGAGACCGTACGAACCACCTTCGGCAGCCATACGACCTCGTGCAACGATATCATCCATAATACGTCGAGCACGTTCGATCGAATCCTTCGATCCAGATAAATTGGCAATACGATCCGGTGGATCAGGTCCACCGGGTACGGGCTCGGCTCGAAATGGTGTGATAACAACTTTACATCCACTTTCGGCTTGTATTCGAATGATTTGTTCACCATTTTTACCAATAATTAATCCGACATATTTATCAGGAATTTGATATTCTTCTTGACTTTGTAATTGATTTGATAATGGTAATGGAACGAGGTCAGTCGATGGTTTAACGCCAAGTTGAGAATTTATTTTCTGAGCTATTAATTGTGCACGTAGAACAGGCGATGAAACATCAGCTAGTTGACTTGGTGATGTCACTGCTGGACGTTTATTTGCTAGATCATCGTCCGTGTTCGGCCGTTTCAATGATGAATTTACGGAATTCGAGGGTGCTCCAGCAGTGAATTTCTGTGCGAGTTCTTTAGCACGTGCAATGGCATCCTGAAAATTCGATGAATTCTTCTCCATCATTCTTTCGAATTATAATTTCATTGTGTTTCTCGCAATTGTACGTTGTATACTTTCTCAACCATTGATATGTCGTTGTGTTAAATGCATTAATGTGTAAGAAACAAACATCGAATTCACTTGTATAGAGGTTAGTCGATATGACAATCGTTCGATTCAATGGAGACGAAGAGAACAAGAGAGAGAAAGCTGAAATTGACATTGACAAGAGAAAATTAATCATGAGTAGTAGTTCAGAAACTGTACGTGAACAATTTTCTGCCTTGCAAAAACAACAAAAAGAACGATTGAGTCAATTACAAGAGAAATCAGCTAAAAAGAAAACTTCAATTGTTGATACGAACACTTCATTGAATCTCGAAGTTGATTCAGGTCCATTTCCAATCGAAGAGGTTCGTTCATTAAATTTCAAACAAAAACAAACAAACAATTGTTTAGAATAACAATCTTATTGCTTCTCTCATTGCTAATCAACAAGAAAATACCAATGAACAGATTCGAGTATGTATAAGCAATCTGTTTGTGTTTCTTGTGTAGGTCAATCTTTTTTTCTTACCAAGGAATTACGTGATGAAAATGGTCGTCTTCGAAAGTTACTAGCTGAGAAAGATTATGAAATCGGTTATTTACGTCGAATACAAGAAGAAGAACGTCAAGCATTTGTAGGTAATGTAAGTGTTGGAGAGAAAATATATCCATACAAACGAATTATGTTTTCTTCTCAGGTGCAAATACGATCGGTGGTGATGCGATAGCCACGAAAGTCGTTGAATTATCAAAGAAAAATCGTGAATTATCCGCTGAATTAGAAAGTGAACGTGCAAAATTGAAAAAATTATCGATTAAATGTAAAGAACTTGAATCTCTGGTAGAATTTGATTTGATGAAATTGATATTCGATTTTGTTTTGTTAAAATGTAGAGTACAAATTCACCGAATGATATTCAACGAGCATCGGTTATTGTCGACGAAGCAAAATCCGATAAAGAATTGAAAGAACTTCGCGAGAAAATGAAAGATCTACAAGCACGACATACCGAAGCTAAATCACAACTTGATATAACCAAACAAGAACTGAAAAAAGTTCAAAAAGTAGACCAAAAAATAGTCGATTATTTTAATATATATATATTTTTTTTATTATTCATAATTCTCAGGCACTAGAAAAAGAAGTTGGTGATTCAGCTAATATTCAGAGTATTCTCAATGGAAACAGTAATTGGCGTGGTAGACAACAGCAAATCATTGCTTTACAAGACAAAGTAAAATCATCACGATCAGATTCTTCATTCTTTGTTTTGCACCTAGTTGAATGAAATAAAATCTCGAACGACAATGAATTCTATTGCTGGTTTTCATGAAGATTGGGAAAATACATCATTAGCAACAAAATATGATGAAACAATGTCCATTGCTCAGCAACGTCATCGAGATGAAATACGTCGTGTTGAACGTGAACGTAAAGAATTAATCGATCAACAAAAACAAGAATTGGACACACTTCGACAAGAAAATCAAGGATCAAAAGAGAAATGTGATCAATTGAAAACACGAAATACTGTTCTGTCGAATGAAATTAAAACTCTACGTGAACAATTGAAAACATCATTGGATAAAAGTAAACATGACGATGAACTTGTTGAAGTTCTACTTAAACAACAACAACAAATGAAAACAACACAAGAACAATTACAGAAAGATCTCGATTTAAAAACGAAATTGACAACGGAATTTGAACAAACACAAAAACTCGATCAAATGAAACAAACAAATTTAATCAAACAATTGCAATTAATACTCGATCAGAAAGAATTAAAAATTCGAGAATTAGAAATGCATTTGGATGAAAATCGAATTGAAGTAAATCGATCCCACACATTACCATTCAAATAGACAAAAAAAAAACAAAACAATTTTCATTTTTTTTAGTACGAAAAAGATGATAATGAACTTGCACTTGAAGATTCTCTAGCTATCGTAAATATCACTAGTAGACAGACACCTATTCAAAGTATTACTGTCGCACCAATGCAATTGACAACTCTCAAGCAATCATCAACGAAAACAGATCCCGTTCTTCAACGTTTGGAAAAGAATGGCTTTAGTAGTCGACCATCGAGTGCAGCAACGACTGCAAAAAAGTCTTCAGTAGGGCGAACATTTGCTTTTGTTCGATTGCAAAATTTTCTGTTGTCCAGGATGAGAAAGATTTAAAGTGTATAAATTCAGCATTAGAAACCGAACGAAATCGATTACTTGAATTTATCAAAACCCTTCAAAAACGTTTGGATAATACAAATACACAATTAGTCGAACAAGAAGCAAAACTCATCGAACAGAAAAAACTCAACAATCGACTAGAAAAAGATATCGAAAAAGCGAAATTAGATTTGAATAATGTTAAAAATCGAGCTGGTAATTTGATTCATTTTCAATCTTCATCTTTTGTTTTTTCATTCACATAGTCAAAGGTCGAGGTGCGGCACCAACATTATCGAAATCTTCATCGGTGTTCTCAGATAATCAAGAAACAATCGACGAGCTTCAAATGCGTTTAACGTTGAAAACTGAAGAAAATGATGCATTAAAAAATGCAATGAAATCCATGTTAGATGCCAAAGAAGAAGATTTGAAATTATATAATCAAACAATTCAATCCGTTAAAGATATATTCCTTCAAGGAATTCAACAATATAGCAAATAATATAATCGGCATTTGGGTGCATAAACATTCCACAGTTTATTTCTACAGGAAAACATTCAAATGACCTATCGCTGTTGTGCTTTTTTTTCTATTTAAATAAACATAACAAACGATCGAAGTTTTTTTTGTGAAAATAGGACGACTAATAATCATTTTTTGTTATCTCAATGACACACCATTTACGAATAAGAGTGGCTCGTTGTTTAGACAGTTTAAAGAACATTGACTAGAAACGAAAACACTTGCCTGTATGTTTATATGTATGATCGCCTTTTCTTATATTCATTTTGCTTTTATTTGCAACGATGTATGTAAGTAAAAAATTCCAAATGTTGTTGGCAACAAAAGGAATCTCATGATTGTTGTAGAAACTCATTTGGGTAAGAAATCAGAAGCCTTACTTACCGCATCCGCCTATTAATCAGGCACTGATACCAGGAAATGTGATTCCAGCACCAGTACCGATGCCAATCAATCAGCAGGTGATAACGAATACTTTAAATAATGTCAGAAAGATAAACATTTTGTAATTATAGTCTCCAACTGTGCTAAATCTAAATCCTGACGATTTTCCAACGGCTCCTTCTACAGAAAATTCAATAGAACCTAATGCACCTGCTGGATTACAACCTTGGCATTATGCTTTCATTTTTATTGGTGCAACTCTTGGAATTTTAGCTATACCAACAATTATCGTAGTACCTCTTCTGTTAGCAGCTCCTTCTGTTCCTCAAGCACATACCTCGTCTGTTTCATATGGTAAGAAATAAAAGAACTAAAATAAGTTTATCTATTCATTTCTAATAGATGTTCCGACAGGTACAGTGATTATGTATGGTGGAAGTCCATCATCTTTACCGGGAACAGTAAATCAATGGTTATACTGTGATGGATCAGCAATTAGTCGAACGAGTTTTAGTAATTTGTTTGAAATCATTGGTACTCGTTATGGAGTAGGTGATGGTAGTACAACATTTAATTTACCAGATTATCGTAGTAAATTTCCATATGGTACTGGAAGTAGTTCATCATCAGTTACGAGCGGCGGTAGTGCCACTATTACTTTGAGCATTGCTCAGTTACCATCACATACTCATCCTATAAACTCAATAACATCAAGTTCTAGCGGAGCTCATGATCATACAATCAACGATCCTGGGCACACTCATAGTGAATCAAGCTCACCCAATGTTATTACCTCCAATATAATGAGTTCTGTCACTGGTGCTGCATATTCCAGTAGTGGAATTGTTTATTCGGTTGGTAGTCTATCTCATAGCGTTAGTTATAATGTTACAAATATTTCAATCGATCCAAATGGAGCTCATGCACATACAATTAGTGGCACAACAGCCGCAGCAGGTTCTGGTAGTTCAATAGCTATTCTTCCACCGTATCAAACGATTCATTTTATCATTCGAACATAAATATAATTTTCTTCCGAACTTTTTCTCTATTCTACTTTTTTTCAAATAAAATCATTCTCTAAGAACTTAAATTCTTCGCGTCGTATCTTTTCGAAATCGATTGACGTTGCACGACACAGAAACCAATACTGCGATGTATTTTTCATTCATCTTCAATGCACATTTTCGAATAATGTCATTTATTCACTGTTGAAATAAAAATCATTAGAAAACATAGAGAGTAAAACATTTCTTCTTTTTTTTTATTTATGTCCTTAAAAGTTTATTAGTTTGTATCAAAAATGTTTTTAAATTAAGCTTAAAAATATATTCTATGGCACTTTTATACAGCATTTCATGTGGAATGATTTTATTTGATATAAGCGGAATCAGAAAAAAAGAAAACTCGCAAGAAAATGAAATTTAGGTTCGAATGATAAAATGAATCGTTTGATACGGTGGAAGAATAGCTATTGAATTACCAGAACCTTCTGCGACTGTTGTACCACTAATTGTATGCGTATGAGCTCCATTTGAATTGATTGAAATACCTGTAGCGCTAGAACTAACGCTATGAGATAGACTGCTAGCCACATAAACACTTAAACTTCCACTATATTGGTAAGCACCAATGCCAGAGCTTATTGTATTGGAGGTAATAACATTGGGTGAGCTTGATACGCCATGATTGTGTTGAGGATCGTTAATTGTATGACCATGAGCTCCGCTAGAACTTGATGTTATTGGGTTTATAGCATGAGTATGTGGTGGTAACTGACCAGTGTTCAAAGTAATAGTGGCACTGCCGCCACTAGTAACTGATGATGAACTACTTCCAGTACCATATGGAAATTTATTACGATAATCTGGTAAATTAAATGTTGTACTACCATCACCTACTCCATAACGAGT
>ERZ778023.4846-NODE-4846-length-10802-cov-30.040942_pt1 | contig 10802 bp, 5 predicted proteins | sample MGYA00375753_ERZ778023 | MGnify/ENA primary metagenome ERZ778023 (study PRJEB29350, sample SAMN05389822) | bioreactor metagenome | isolation source: Ammonium sulfate bioreactor | place: South Africa: University of Cape Town | collected 2014-04-04 ...
TACTAACGAAATTTATTGTATTCAAATTAGAAGATATAGTTGGCTGTTCTTCGTTATCCATTTCGTTTTCAAGTAGTCTAATACAATAAGGACTTATTGAGAAAACATCTCTGTTTAATGTTAGTGTAGTCGTAGTATACATGCAGCCATATTCGATTAGACCAGTTAACGATGACTCTTTTGCAAAACGATTGTCAGTATTGTATAATCGAGGCCATGCATCACTTGAGGTTAAGCACGATAGAAACAGCAATTGTAATAACAGTTTAATATGCATATTTCTCTTTCTTATGCTCAAATGTCAATGATTTATCATTTGAAACTGCTAACAATTTTAATATAATAAATCAGGAGACAGATGGTTATTTATTTGACAGAACTGTCAATTTTAGCGATAAAAGACCAACAAGTTTGTTTGATTCAACTTCAACTTTCAAGTCACAAACTCGAAGATAAAAGTGAGTTTTTGATAAGATTCATTTCATCATCATTTTTACTCGTTCTATTAGATTATAACGAGTGAAACAAAAGATAGACAAAGTTTTGACTATTGCTAAAACTTATTTTTCGCGCTGTAGCATGTGTTAGGTTTTATTTCCCTTCTAATAATCTGTTTTTGCATGATGCAAGTTTGATCGCCAAAATATTGCTCCCTCTGAAAACGGAAAGTACAGCTACGAAATAAGTGGTCTTCTGTATTATAGGAAACTCAAATTTATTGGTTAGAATGAATCTAATATTTTCGTGATTGGTTTAAGTAAACAAAAGTTTAGCTCAGCAATGTGTTTTTATTGTAAAGATTTGGCTGATTGGAATTTTGACTTGAGATCATGTACCGTAGAACCATAGATTCTTATACAAATGCAAAAACTAATCGACAAAAATTTTTGGTATCTTGATTATTATATATTTAAAAAAAAGATATCCAAACTGTGAACATCGATTAATCAACACATACACACAGATATTCGTAGTTATCAATCTGTTCACAATAGCCATTTCTGTACCGTTCCAATTCGCAGATCAGTCTGCAGAACCCATGCCCTTCATTGTCTGGAGTACATGTTTCAATTGGGATAATGCGGTCTCTTTGACCTGTCCACACCGCTAAAAGATCAAGAAGGCAGACCAAAAGCACAACAACTGCTTTCAGATGCATTGAATCTAGTATGAAAATATATATATTTCATCATAAAATCGTTTCATTGTAAACTCACCTTTTATGTTTGCTAGCTTGATTGGAATAAGAAGTGAGAATGTTGTATGAAATTCAATGTGAAAATGTCGGGTATATACACAAGTTTACCGCGAACATAATCGAATTGCGAAGTAAAATGACGTTTCATTGTACTTCCTTTATTGACATGTGATATTGAATCATGATTATCAGTACATTCATTTTTGCGCAAATAAATCTGATTTATGCCGACGCACCAAGGAAGTGAACTTACACAATAAAGAAAAAACAGATAAGCAATGATTATTCATAGATAACTATTACCTCGGAAGATTCATACATACTCTTCTCAGAAACGAAACAAATGTTGTTCACTTTCACAAAACGATATTTTTTAATTCAAACATAGTTTCCATCAAAAGATAGTGCTTGAAATTCTCGACAAGATCATATGTGACGAGACCCAAAATAGTTATAGATACATAGGAAAACAGATGGAAAATAAACCTACATAGCAAGCTGAAAAATTAACTGGTTGGAAATAATAAATCGTCATGTTTTGCACTCAGATTCTTCTTTACTTAACTCATTCTATTAGAAAAACAAAATATAGTAGAAGATAGAGCGTGAAAAGCTCTACCATAATCCATCTTTTCTTATCTCCTCTTTTCGTAATTCGATCCTTGGAAATTGTACAACTTTTCATGCTGTATCTTACGGTTTATCATATTTTAGTTTAAAAAAAAAACATATACGATAACGAGAGGGTGAAATAAGAAAAAACACTATTTTTGCACATTCGAAATTTGATGGCGATCCATTTTGAAAACAAAAACTTCAATTATAAAATAGTCAATCTTACGTTTGTATGTCTTCAGTTTTTATCTCTTCTCAAATCTACCTATAATAGATTTTGGATCTAGTCATATGTGGTTTTATAGAGAATTTCAAGCAGTATCATTTGATAAAGAACGTGTTTGAATGACACGAATAATAATGTAGAAATTCGAAAGACACTAACAGCGCAACTCTTTATGGTACACCCGTTATCTACTACATGATTTAATCTCTTATATTCACTCGTAAACTGATCGTTCATGTATAACGGAAAATTCTGATTTCCCTTGTTTTATTTGAACCTATCCTATTACTGTGACGATCTTCGATAGAAAGAACATCAATATTGGTACAATCCGACTTCATTATATTTGCTTCTATCTACATCTACAATCGTCACGCTTTAATACAAAACACGTGTTTATATACATGCACACCGGAGATAAGGAAAGAATAGGGACAAGGTGAAAAGCAATGTGCGAAGTAAGGACAAAATGTAGGGACAAAGTATGTATACATTTAACTGGGACTGTTACAATTACTTGTCTTTCTATCTAAATAAAGTAGCTCTTGTGGTTGATGAGAAAACATTTTTGGGCTTTGTTTGAAAGATTATGCATCTCTACTTCCTGTAGCGATAACATCAATCTATGACCAAGAATGTTCCACGTATATTACAGATCTATAAACAATAAAAGCTTTGTATTACATATCTTTTAGAGTGTGCTTTTGACTATGCTACATCGATAACAGTTACATGCAACTATACTGTTGAGAGCTATGGCTTATATTAGAGATAGTTGTCACTCGTTGAGCCATTTTTTTGCCGTTTGATCGTGCTGCTATTCATTCTTTATTTATCAGTTAGAATTGAATTTATTCTTCTGTTTTAGTTTTATAATACACTATTTTCTATTTTCAATATGGCTAATAACACGCATTTACAACGACAAATATATACTCTCGATGATTATATCATACTTTGGCTCGATTGCGAGGAAAATAATGCGTTTATTGATTTACAAAAAGTTTTTAATGCTACTCAAATATTTAATGAACCTGATTCTTGTATCGATTTTATCACAGATATCAAAGATCAGGCGATCTTTCTCATCCTATCAAACGTTCGTAACGATTCCTTAATACCTTTGATTCATACCATTCCTCGAATTGATTGTATTTATGTCTTTGATGATAATAAATATAAACACGAAGAATGGATGAAAACCTGGAGAAAAGTCAAAGGTGTTTTTACTTCAATCAGAGATCTTACTGATTCACTCAAACAAGATATTTCCATATATAACAAGAATTCAACATCCATCAGTATTATTTCCAAATCATCAGTTGTCGATTTAAATGAACTCGAATCTTCATTCATGTATTCACAATTATTGAAGGAAATTATTCTCAAATTACAGTACGATTCATCAGCGAAAGCAGAATTTATTAACTATCTCCGTATTAAACATATCAATAATAATGTTGGATCCCGTGATATCGATGAGTATGAACAAGATAATGATCCGCAACATTCACCGATTTGGTGGTACACGAAAATATCCTTTATTTATTCATTACTCAATCGAGCTTTAAGAATACAAGATGTGAATACTATGATTAAAATGGGTTTTTTTCTACAAAATCTTCATCAACAGATTGAAGATTTACACATTAAAAAATCAGAAAATAAATATATTACAACTGTTTATCGAGGTCAAGGTATGTCGACAATGGAATTCGAGAAAATTAAGAAAAATATTGGTGGACTCCTGGCGTTTAATAACTTCTTATCAACAACCATTGATCGACAGGTTTCTTATCTCTATGCCGATAGTTCTCGAAATAATCCTGATTTAGTCGGTATTCTCTTTGAAATGAAGATTGATCCATCGATTAAATCCGCTCCGTTTACTTCATTAGAAAAAATCAGTTATTATCCAGAAGAAAAAGAGGTTCTATTTTCAATGCATTGTGTATTTCGAATTGATGATATCCAACGTCTTGAAGATCGATTATGGAATATTAAACTCATATTGACGAGTGACACTGATGAACAACTAGCGCGCGTGACTGAACATTTACGAAAAGAGATTATAACAGATCATGGATGGCATGGATTGGGTGCTCTGATGATCACGATGGGTGAATTTGACAAAGCCGAGGAAATTTACACAGCACTAAATGAGAATGACCATCATTTACAAAAAATTGGAGTATTCGATCATCAACTTGGACACATTAAAAGTTCCAAGGGAGAAAAGATTGCTGCCATTTCATATTATAACGAAGCATTAAAACGTCAACAAAATTGCCTTCCAGCAAATGATCCAAAAATAGCAGCCATCTACATAAACATGGGCGAGACTTATACATCTGCGCAAGATTATTCATCCACACTCTCGTGTTTACAACAGGCACTTAATATTCAACAAAAAATTTTCTCGCCAAACCATCCAAATGTTGCGCTTACCTACAATAATATAGGAATGGTGTATCGTTCTATGGGAAATTATTCAAAGGCGTTGGATCACCTTAGAAAGACACTTGAAATTCAACAACAAGTGCTCCCTCCCAATGCTCCTGAATTTACTATTACTTATAATAATTTGGCGCTATTGCATGATGAATTAAGTGAGTATTCAGTTGCCTTATGGTATTATGAACAAACATTGAAAATTCAACAGCGAATTCTTCCATTCGATCATCCCGACCTGGCACGAACTTACAATAACATTGGTGGAGTATATGCATCGATTAAAGAATACAATCATGCACTATCAAATATGAAAAAAGCATTGGAAATTTTACAAAAATCGTTTCAGTGTGACCATCCTGATATGGCATCTATTCATCAAAACATTGGTAATATCCATGTGTCACTCAAAGACTATCCAGTTGCATTATTATCTTTTGAAAAAGCCCTCGAAATTCGACAGAAGATGTGTCCTCCTGATTATGTCATTCTACTCGATAGCCATAATAATATTGCCAAAATCAACTTTTTAATGGCTAATTATTCAATTGCTTTTTCGGAATATAAAAAAATCCTACAAAATATAGAACAATTTAAGATACAACACTATCCTGAATTGCCTATTGTTTATACTCAGCTGGCAACATTACACTTCATGCGTGGTCAATTAAAAGAAGCAATTGAATATGCAACGCTGGGTGTTGACATAGCCTCTCGTATACCTCAAAGAGATCCTGTTATTCTTCCTTGGTGTCAAGAATGCCTTCGATTACTTTGTGAACGCTTGTAAATAGTGACACATTGACATCACATAATTAAGTGCTCGTTTGTATTGAACTAGTCCTATAACAAAAATGTTATCGGAAAAGCTTCCTTTGGAAATACATTCCCAACTAGCATATCACTATTTAGATATGCTCTTTATGGTACCTGAGAAACTATTTTAAACATAAATAAAGAATATATTGTTTAGATTCAGCAGTAACAAGTTGTTGTCTTCCTATGACAATCAATACTCGAATCATTTCAGCTGTATACGTGCTCATCCGAGCGGATTACTGTGTCATTCTTGGTAGTGGTGCTCTATGACTAAGAATCATTTTCTGGATGCACTCAAAATTCTGGATATGTGACACTGCTGAAAACTTCATCTTGAGAAAAATCTGAAACGCAGCAAAATTTTTAAAAATATTTTCATTTTTGATATTTTGACCGATTTTGAATAATTATCGCGTATCTTTAATGCCACAAGCAACGGTACCAAAAAATTTTTCAGTTTTCGAGGACTAGACGACTTACTATAGCTCTGATTTTTATAAATTGGATAGGACACATGTATATGCACCTCTAGAAGTGAAAATCGAGAAATCACAAAAAAGTTTTCTTGGCTCGAGAAGAAGGATCCCCTGAAGCAAGGACAAAACAATCGTCGTAAGTATGCTGGGCATAATTTCTCACAAACTCACCTCATTTCCATTAAATTTCTAAAATTTCATTAAAATTTTTTTTTGAGATTCATCACGAAAAGACTAAATATTAAAATAAACTCGCTTGATTATAGTGAGAAAGAGTCTATAAATTTTTGTTCAAACTATTTCGACCATATACATTCGTAAAGCGCTTCAGTTTATTTGGAAAATGATCTCTTAGCATTGACCAAGTAAATCGCCAAGTCCAGTTTTGTGGACCGTCATTGTTCGGATCTGATGCTAAAATAAAAAAGAATGAATAATAACCATTAAGGAAATAGTAGTGCTGATATTTTGATGGCACAAATTAGACAATTAAGTTTTTAAAAGAATAATATTCATAGAGTAGGATTTTCAGATGAGCAAGAATCACTTACACAAAGAAGGATCATTCATTCTTGATTCATTATCTAAACCAAGTAAATCTTGAAATTGAATAATCGTAGTATCAGCTACTGTTTCCAATAACAATTGTATTAAAAACCAGTTAATGTGCCCATTCAAATATGATAGAACAACATCTTGATTATGTTTTTTCTCAGCAACACCAACACTAACGTCATACATTTGTGATAAACTAATATAATTCAAAAATTTTCTCTTTTCATCATCAGATGCATGATGTTTCCACCAACCAATACCCGTCAGAGTATCATGTGTACTTGTATATGCAATACAATTTTGTATATAATTATGTGGAATATGTATATTATCCGATTGATACGTAAAACCATACTGTAACATTCGCACATCAGTCAATTTGAAGCAATCACGCAATTCAGCTACTTCTTTCGTTAAATTACCGAGATCTTCAACTATAAGAGGTAAATCTGTTCCTAATGCATCAAAAACAGCATTAAAGAATTCATTTCCTCTATAGTTAAAATATACAAAGTATTGAAATAGTATTTTTTTTAATATTTATATCATATGATGCTTACGGTGCTTTTACCCATTGACCATCTTTTGGTTTCAAAGGAACATGATTCAAGACCACGAAAATGATCAATACGTACAATGTCAGCCATTTGCAGTGTTTTGTGTAAACGCTTTATCCACCAACGAAATACCGTAGGCTTTTTCAAGTTATTATTCCAATCATAAATAGGCATATTCCAGTTTTGACCTTCTCCACTACAGGCATCGGGTGGGAATCCTGAAATATTTTCGAATTTTTATCAGTCTATAAAGTTGAATCATTCAAACAAACTCAATTTCATCATCTTCATGAGCAATTCGTTTTATCTACTTTATTCACGTTATTAGCTCTGCTGATCTACTATTTTTTACGTCAATAAGGAAGAAATACAGTTTAACTATTACCTGAAACAACTGATGGTAATAATGTTTTATCATCTAATTGAAATACTTCTCTATTTGCCCATACTTCAACGGAATCGTAGTCCACATAAATAGGCATATCACCAATAATCTCTATATTAAATTTATTTGAATATGCTTTCAATTGTGACCATTGGTGATGAAATATATATTGGAAAAAATATGATATTGAATTAAATCCTTTTGCGTTTCACGTATTTGTTGCAATCCTTCTTTTTGTCGATATTTTAATTCATCTGGCCATTTTGACCATGATTGATTCTGTTGTTGCTCCTTAATTGTCATATACAATGAATAATCATCAAGCCAATAGTGTTCTGACTGAATGAATTGCTCGAATAAATCGATAGCATAGTTTTGCTGTTGTTGTTGAAAATTTTTGAAAGCTTTTTTTAAAACTTCATGTTTATATTCGATTACTTGTTTGAATTTCACGTAATTATCATTAAATTCAATTGTAGATGGTACAATTAGATCTTCTTTGGTTAATAATTGCATATCACATAATTTTTCAGGACTAATCAATAATATGTGACCAGCAAATGCTGATATACTGGAATATGGTGAACATTTTTCAGTAGGTGTTAGAGGCAAACCCACCCTCAATTTTCCAAGTTGAAGAATCTTTCGTTCAACTTTATGAAACTTTTTTGATCAAAAAATGAAAATTACATGATATTTGCTTGATAATAACTGCTTTTAATTATACAATTTTAAATGAGTTAGATGTCTAACGAAAACCCTTAAATTGAATAGTGACAATTGATTTTTTCATTGGCAATTAGCATAAATGAAATGAGTGAGACTATTGCTATATTTTTGTTAATATTAAGGATTAAGTAATAATTGTTAACTTAATTTTAAATTAAGATAAATAAATAATTCATTTTCAATGATGAGTATCAAGTACGAGAAAAATTATTTTTCTTACCTTATCAGCACTATCACATTTCAAGGCTCTCCTTCAATGCTATCTTTTGCCTTTTAAAATACTTGAGATAAAAGGTGCATGCTTCTTTTGCGCACTTTATAACTACGACGAAAACGTTAGAATCACTTTCATTTGGTATATATCATTAAAAAAGAAGGGTGAGTAAAGACAATTCATATTATAGCTCTTCGTATCAGAGAGATATGTAATTTTTTTTTCTCCTAACATCTTCATCGTCCTAAGTAGAACTGTTCGTTTCGAATTTCGTTTGTAACAACCGGAAATCCTGTATTGACCTGTAGTAATATGGAAAAAGCCAACCAAAACACACAAGAAAAATTATTAGAAGTTGATTATTTTTACTGAAAACGTGTGATTAACTATATTCGACAATTTTGATATAGAAAGTGGTAAAATCTAAGAACACCTCCAAGTTTTTCTTTTCCACAGAATAATTACTAACTACCGAGGAAACAGGCTGCATCTTTACTAGTAACAAAGATAATATTAGGCATGTGCCAATACCAAAACCTACCCTAAAACTTTTGGGTTCCTGGTTTTAGGTTGTGGTCAGTTTTCGGGATCAGGGTGAGGGTCAATTTTCGGTTTGGGGTTTTGTGTCAGTTTTGGGTTTGGTATATTTCTAGATAATATAAAACAAAATCTGCCTTCGAAAACCTTGTACGAAAGACTAATTTGTGTGAAGATTATTGTAATGAAATGATTCTTTATCATTAGGAAAAATATGAATTTCGAAATCTTTATCTGAATTCATTATGTGCTCAATAGAGTTCTATATTCGGACTGTGCCAATAAGCACTATGTTCCAACGATTTATCGTGTGTGTAATGTTTCTTTTCCTACGTGGTAACATTCCTGAGAAATTCTTATGCTTGCGTGATATTCTGAATGTGTATACGTATCGGATATCTTTATGGAATATGTATCTTTCCATCCATCGTTCTAACTACATCAAGGTCTGTCCCCCCCCCCTCACTCTCTTTTCTCTTTCCTCTTTCCTTTATCATCTACGCGTTTCGTATATAAGGCATCGTTCTATATTAGAACTGCGCAACTGATATATGGAATAGTGTTGTTTTTCAGTTCGTCTTTGTGATCACACATAAACATCGGTGGTACGTTTCATGTCTTCTTTTCTCAACTCTCCGCATTCTTTTCGATCTCAATCATGTTCTCATGCATACAACCTTGTTAAGGACAATACCAGTCCTATCATTAAGAAAAGGTCATTTCTTATGCGAAAAAATAAAAACAATATTATCTCGAGAAGTTACACTAATGGTCCTGTCAGGTACGATGATAGTAGCGACTCATCATCAGAAACAATCAATACGATATACGTATCGGATATCTTTATGGAATATGTATCTTTCCATCCATCGTTCTAACTACATCAAAGCCTGTTCCTTATCCCCCACTCTCTTTCCTCTTTCCTTTATCATCTACGCGTTTCATATATAGGCATCGTTCTGTATTAGAACGCGTGACTGATATACGGAATAGGGCTGTTAACATCATATATACCGAGGATAGTGGTAACGCAATTCCTTCAGTTCGTCTTTGTGATCACAAATAATAAAGAATAAAATGCTGCAGCCGTAACGTAATGTTCTATCCAATCTCTCATCACCACCTCATCTTTTTATTACGTTACACAGACCTATCATAGGATAGATGAGACCTGGCTGACTTCTGCAAATTCTGAATCCTTGAGGAATCTACGGTATCCAAAAAGTAGTAGATAATAGACAAATTATAAGATATCACAGGCATAACAAACACCTAGAAATAGCATCATAAAGTGGGACTGACATTTGAGCGGTTGTTTGAGATATACTACGATCTATCAAGTGTTTGGGATGTGTGAAATGCATAGATTCGATTTCCCATTTAGAATGGTTCTTTTCGGCTGAAATTTTCGGGAATGAATGATCCTCGTAAGATATGCTTCTGCTAAAAATTTCAACCCAGTTGCTCGTACCAAACCGCATTTCCAACTGATTCATAGGTCATTTTTGGCCTTCAGGAGAATCGATAAAACTTTGTCAAAATACAAGGTAGAGAGCTTGGGTTCGTCACAAACTAAAGTCCATGTCGGTACGCAACTTTTCATCAGACAAAATTTTAAAATTGTGTATTATTCATTTTTTAAGAGTGCTTTACTAGGTACGTCTTTAAAAAGGCATGAAAAACAGTGGTCCAGCGAAGTAAATCCCACTTTTCTCAGCCTTGAAAATCCCAAAAGAACTTTTAGAAACCGATTTTTTATTCAAATCCGGAAAAATTATTGAAATGACGTATCCTCCATATTTTTAGCGAACTTTTTACGACACATAACAAATGACCTAAACTAGCACTACCTATCTTCAATGCTGATGAAAGCGACAACGAAATTTCAATTTTTTTCAAAAAATTGACATATATAACGATTTGTTTCAAACGTTGATGTCAATTGAATAAATATCTTTGTTTTAGGAGTGATAGTAGCTATTTTGTATTTCATATTTTAATCCCACAGGAATTGCGCTGACAAGTTTTTTCACTGGGAAC
>ERZ778023.4875-NODE-4875-length-10743-cov-59.290045_pt1 | contig 10743 bp, 19 predicted proteins | sample MGYA00375753_ERZ778023 | MGnify/ENA primary metagenome ERZ778023 (study PRJEB29350, sample SAMN05389822) | bioreactor metagenome | isolation source: Ammonium sulfate bioreactor | place: South Africa: University of Cape Town | collected 2014-04-04 ...
AATATGATGTTCGTAGCGGTCTTGTCCTTTGGAACGAGCTCTCACACTAAGCCTTTCGTATATTCCAAGTATAAGTCAACTTACTGCGGTATGCGACCACCACTCTCATTAACAACGAACAAAGCACTCATCTCGAGATTCACTTGATGATAGTGTCACGAAGCTTTATATGCCAACGTTACTGAGAGTGAAATGGCACCAATCGTGCATATCGTACAAGACAAGCGTTCCAAGCGACGAGCCGAATATTCGATCCGTAGCGCACAGAGTCAGTCACCACAATCAGGCAAGCTCCATCTTGGCAACGATGGTCGCGCACGAGAGTTCGAGCTCTATGATGCACAACAGCAAGCCATATTGTCAGCCGTGTTTTCGCGCCTCACCCTGGTAGTTGGACCGCCAGGAACGGGCAAGACCACCGTGACGGCATGCATCGTTCGCACGTTATATCTCAACTTTTGTCGACCGTACGGTATGGTTCATGGCACAATCTCGTCTCATTCGCAGCAGCAGCAGCAGCGAGCAACGAACTCACATCGAGAGAGCTGCATCACAGAGGCTGCAATGCAACCGGATTGGCCGATCGAGCTGTTGGCCTTGGCACCGACGCAGCAAAAGATACTCTTGATGACACACTCGAACGATGCTCTCGATCAACTGGTCGAGCGGCTCACGATACTCGGCGTTCCGGTGTTGCGAATGGGTGCTCGAGCCACGACCGACCTTGCTTCCAGCTGTACCGCCACCGGCTGGCGGGAACGCATCCATCTGGCGGTCACTGCGTCGCTGACGCGCCTCTCTGATCCGGCCGTATTCGACAAGCGTTGGCCCATCACGACGATCGCGGCCGACTATGCGAACGACAACAATGCCACCAATGCATTGCGTGCCTTGAACCAAGCGCTTTCGCGCATCTCGTCGATATTCGACGAGGAGCAACTGACCGACAGCGTGGCACAGCGGATCGGCATACGCGAGCCACAGCCGCGAGCGTTCCTCCGACGCCAGAAGGCCGAATTGGTGTTTCTGCGCGATGCGCTCGATCTGCTCCAGGAACGCTCGGCCTCCAAGGTCCGCGATCGTATCGTCAATGCAGCATCCGTTGTGACCATGACGTGCTCGGGCGCAGCAATGCGTGACGCAGCCTTGATGCGCTCGTTCCATACGGTGGTGATCGAGGAGGCCGGTAAGGTGCTCGAGACGGAGTCAGCCATCGGGCTCGTGTCACCGTCATTGTCGCGCCTCATCGTCGTCGGAGACGACCAGCAAATGCGATCGCTCGTGCTGCATCCTCTCCTGCGCTACCAGGCCAACCTCGATCAGTCGCTCTTTGCACGCCTCCAACGCGTCGGCGTGCAACCGATCCTGCTCAATCAACAATCACGTGCCTTGCCTGCTGTACGTATGCGCCCGTCTTCCCATTCGGTGTAGCAGGCACTGGTGCTCGCTAACTTTGCTTCGAAATGAAACAGCTGGCCAATCTCTATCGCTGGAGATACAACGGCCTCGTCGACCACACTCCAGCGTGCCAGGCTCTTGTTCTGCCTCCCGAGCTCCCAGTGGCGTTGCAATTCGTCGATACGGGAAAGCCCACCAGCAGCAAGCGCAAGGATGCCAAACCCGAACGCTCAGAGGGCGAGACCAACACAACCGTACGTGGCAGTTGGCTGCGTGACCACGTTGCCAAACAGGTTGTTGATTCACCACACCTTGGTGCCGTGCGAATACAGGAGGCTCGATACATTTGCTGGACCGTGCGCTATCTGGCACTCGTGGGTATTGCAGGCAAGCGTATCACGGTGCTATCGCCGTACAAGAACCAAGTCGACTGTATCCAACGCCAACTTGCTGATGGTGCTACGGACGCCATCGCTGGAGTGACGGTCTATACAGTAGATCAATTTCAAGGTACACCGATCGACTCGAGAGCAACAAGACAACGCCACAATCCAAACTAACGACGACGGCGTTCAGGCAAGGAGAATGACATCATTCTCGTGTCGCTCGTATCGACGGCAGCGAACGTGAGTCTTCATCTGCGCGACGAGCGCCGTCTCACGGTGCTGACGAGCCGCGCACGTTGCGCTCTGATACTGTATGGCCGCTTGGCGTCGTTCGAGAGCAGCGCCGAGTGGCAGCGCATCCTCAGCGTCTTTCGATCCGAGAGCCGGTGGGACATACCGGCTTGCTACTGGTTGCATGTACGCAACACGCGCAAGGTCGATGCTCGAGGCGACGACAAGTGGTTCGAGGCGCGTAGCCTTCAGGACCTGCAAGACTTTGTCTCGTTGTGCGAATTCGAGAAGGCGCAGCGTGAGAAGGACGCTGCCGCTGCCGCTGCCGCCACGACGCAGCTTGCTGCCGACACCAAGATGGTCGTGGCCGAGCCCGAGACTCCAGAGTCGAAGGAACTTTCCGATTCACTCGATGCCTTGTGTAGCAATCTCGATGCATTGCAGCTCAACCAACAGCAGCAGCAGTCAAGGTAGCCGCCAGCGTCACTCTGAAGAGACCAAGTAAACCAGCGCATGCGCTCACGTGGCACGCGAGGTGGCCGATAACCATGAGCAGAAGCATGCATAAGTACGCTAGCAACCAATACATAGATGGGCGAGGCGTGCTCCCATCCCATGGTAGAAAGGAACGAGTTAGCTATGCGACCGAGAGAGAGAGAGAGAGAGAGAGATACGGCGGGATGGATAGATAGGTCTTGGGGGGTTTACTTGTCTTGGCTTATTGGCAACTATCTACGCAGCTCACTTGAGGTGAGTAAAGAGCTTCGGGGCAACCTGTAGAACAAAGCAAGCCGAGAACCAACCGATCAGCAAGGCAACGAGACAGGAGGGGCAGAGATAGCGTGATCGATGCGGCCGTGGTGGTAGCGTGGACAAGCGGTATCTCGCGTGGCTGGGCCTTGGACGTACGCATTTGTCGACGCACGCGAGGTAGACAAAGTACTGGTGCTCGCACGAAGCGCCCTCCTTGTCCTTCTTGGAGCCCTCCTCGATGCGGTACTTGCAGTCGGTGTAGCTCTTGAACGGCACGGTGCAGCTCGAGTGGCACTCGTCCTGCAGACGCTTCTTGATCAGACACGGCTCCGACATGGCGGCAAATGTACACTATGCAAGCAAGCGGGAGGTTCGATGGATGGGTTTCACCGTAGGTTCGATGATGAGTGAGTGTATGTTGGAAATAAAGGGTGGCGCAAGGGAGGGATGGAGGAAGGTAGGTGGGTGCAGAGAGGGGGAGGGGATCGATGGGAGCGCGCGCGTGTGCGTACGCGATGGAGGGAGATGGTGGTGGATGAGAGGCAACGAGAGAGCGAGAGGAAGAGGAGGAAGGGCTGAGTAGAGGGTTGCGAGCTCCAACACATCCTTACACGGTATTTTTCGTATTTTTCGGTGGCTCGCGATGACTGGCGCTGAGTCTTTCGCTTCTTCGCTGCCTCGTCGCCACCACCTGCTGCTGCATCATCCATCGATCGATCGATAGAAGGATCAGTTGCCTCCGCTATCTCGTCTCGAGACCTACTACGCGCTTACACTACCCTGTGCAACGAACTACACAATGGAGGATCTGGACTGGATGACAAGCGAGCACCTTACGGGCGTATGTCGTCGTATTAGTTGTCGTGATTGCGTCGCTGTTCGGTCGGCTCTGTCGTTGACTGATCCACTGGTGGGTGCTGCTGCTACTTGTTCTTTAGACCTCGATCATGGCTGTCGCCTTTGATGGTGGTGTGGTGGTTGGAGCTGATTCGCGCACTACCACTGGTACGTGTGGATTTGTTTGTTGGCTTGTTTTGTTGGCGATTGAGAGCTGGTGTTCTACCCGATCCACGTGCGAGCCACTCGATCGACGACGCGACTCACGCGACTCACGCGGCTCTCATTCGTGCACGATGCAGGTGTCTACATTGCCAACCGAGTGTCGGACAAGCTCACAGCTGTTCATGATCGTATCTACGTTTGTCGATCGGGTTCGGCCGCCGATACGCAGGCCATCGCCGACAACGTGCGATACGGCTTGGATATTCACAGCATCGAGCTCGGTGAGCCTCCGATGGTTCTCGCGGCCGCCAAGCTCTTCCGTCGTCTCTGCTACCAATACAAGAACCAACTCATGGCTGGAGTCATCGTTGCCGGCTGGGATGCTGTGAACGGTGGCAGTGTCTACACGATTCCGCTCGGTGGAACGCTGGTCAAGCAACCGTTCTCGATCGGAGGTACGAGGAGTCTCTCTCTCTCTCTCTCTCTCTCTCTCTCTCTCTCTCTCTCGCGGTTTGTCGTGAAATAACTGATCGAGATACTTGCGAACAATAGGTAGCGGCTCGACGTACATCTATGGTTATTGCGACTCGGCATATCGAGACAACATGACACAAGCCGAGGCGCTTCAATTCGTCCGCAATGGTAAGCTCTCTCTCTCTCTCTCTCTCTCTCATATTCACAATCTGAGCGAACAAACGATGATTCTAACTCAACTCTTATACTTGTCTTGTAGCTCTTGCATTGGCCATGTCGCGTGACGGCTCATCAGGCGGTGTCATTCGAACGGCGGTCATTACACAAGACGGTGTACAGCGTGAGACGATATCCGCTGAGCAGATCCCCAAGTTCTGGGGTATGTGTGTGTGAGCGATATGGTCCCTACCTCGCGATACAGTATTACTCACGCAATATGTGTGTGTGCTGCAGAGGGCTAAGTTGATGCTTGGGAAGCCAGCCAATCAACGACAACCACGATACCAGCCACCCTGATACTCGCACTCTCTCGCTCACTCGCTCTCATCATACTCTCTCACACTCAGTCACCAAGGCCACCGTGTCTGGCGTTGACTCTCTCATGTTCCTACTGATAGCGTAGTTGCAACCAACTCAATCCAAGTGGTGCTACAATACACTCCAACCCTCTATGATAACACGCCCGACTGAACCAGCAAACAAACAAGCAACCATTCCCTGGATTCGAATGTGCCGTAAACTGTATCTCGTGGTGTTTATGTACAACAGCGTAATATGGTTCGCTTCTCAGTCGTTCACTGAGCTCGAAGTCATCAGCGACGACGGGCTATTGCCAAACAGACTGTGCAACACCCGGTAAATGAAGCGGCGCGCTTGTACCAAGGCTGCGGCGTTGACCGTGAGGAAGCCAATCACGACACCGATGCATCCGATAATGTACAGCGGCGGGAAGGTCTTGGAGTGCAGCAAGGCATCCATCACCATCGACAATGGAATCGTGAGCGTCAGGCCCACGGTACCAACGACCTTCATCAGGCAGGAGAAGTGTGATCAGTGTGGTGCATCCATCAAGGAGATCGTAATCGAGTGGAGTAGTCGTACGGGGGAGGTTAGCAGCACGGCCACGAGCCATAGGTAGTCCGAGAGCACCGTGCCAATCAGTGCATTCAGCAGCAAGTATCCCATCACAGTCGTCGATGGGAACACGAAGGTCTCGATGCTACTCATCGCATCTCATCATGATGAGCATCATGATGCTGCAGTGTATGAGTCCATCTCGAAACGCACCCAGTGACGGCAAGCAACACTCCGAATGGCCACATGATCAACAGATTGATCAAACCAACGAATCCGAGCAGCATCGGGCCGTGGACCTTACCCTCATCGCCGACCATCAGCTTGAGTAGCACGGCATAGACGGCATAGAAGCCTGCGCCGATCAAACTCCAAAAGTCTCCCCATAACTCGGTCGAGGCATCGTCGGTGACTGCGACACAAGCGACTCCGCCGAGTGCCACGATCACTCCTAGGAACTTGAGGAGCGAGAATCTACATAATATGTATGCCAATCAATCGCGAACTCAGAGTCAGACGCGATCGAATGTCGCACTCATTGATACGAATCATTCGTGTATCCCATCTCAACGGCCAGTGCAATCGATTCGAGGAGTACACATACTGTTCGACTCGTAACAGGGCACCTAGCATCAAGGTCCACAGCGACGAGGTGGCAGAGATGACGGTCGATGACGCCACCGAGGTCATGGTGAGCGACAGATTGAAGCTGTAGTTCGCAATGAACCACACGGGACAGAAGACGGCCGCCACTTTGAACGTCTCCCATGTCGTCAGGACACGAGAGCTCTCTTGGATCTCACTCGAGGAGCCTGGCTCGTTGGGACCGGCGATCAGATCGGTCTCGTTGAAGCTCGGCTCGTCGCGACGGATCGACATCTCGGCCGTGTAGTTGACGGTGTTCGGCACCTCGGGCAGCGAGCGCGACACGAGACCCTTGCTCTCGAGCCACTCGAGCACCATGGTGGCGAATGACTTGTGGCCTTTCTCGATGTCACCGCACACCCACGACGGGAACAATAGGAAGCCCAGCAGATACAGCGAGAACATGCTGGTATCGAGGTAGGTCACGAAGAACGGGCTCTTGAACTCGTCGTTCGCGGTGCCCGAGTAGATGAACTGGATCAGCTCGCTCGACATGACCCACACGACCACCGTGCCAAGGAGTACCAGCACGCCTACCAAGTGTCGCTTCCAAGTGCTCGTGCCATTGCTCGAGTCGCTTGCGGGTGGTGTTGTTGTTGTCGGTGTTGATGCCGTGGTTGCAGGCGAGGCAGACGAGGCATCCAGGCTGGAGCTAGCTCCTGCTGTCTGCTGCTCCGAGCCTCCCATTGTACTCTCGCGTTCGCGCTTGCTTGCTCGCTCTCTCACTCTGTACTACCAGCTTCTACGTGAGGAGTACTTGCTCATTGGTAGGCGACAACGTTGTCGAATGGTGGGAGAAGCGAGAAGAGAGCGGGAATGAATGTATGCGCGAGCGAGAGGGAGATGCGCGGGCGGGCGAGGCAACGATGAAAGATGGCACGATGCTGGTTCATCGATAGATAGATAATTATCTTTGGTGCTGTGGCATTCCATCATGGTCACATGAACAGGGAGCGTTCGGCAAGCGAGAGAGATAGACAGTATCGTAGGTGTAGGTTGATTGATTGTGCGTGAGTGAGTGAGGGGTATGGGAGATAGAGGTTGGTCCATGGAGCTGAGCACGATGCCGTGGGTGAGCGTGAGAGTGTTCGAATTAAGCGAGATATGCGTAGCCATTGCCAGTGCTGTCCCTCTCGAGGTAGTCTCGCTCGATCAATGATTCGATTCGACTCTTGAGTTGTGCTGGCTGTTGTGCGTGTGCGTGAGAGATTAGTGGCTGCCACTGCGAATTACTGGAGCCGAGCAATGTGCGAGCAACGAACCTTGACTTGGAACTTGAGTTGCTGGAAGAGCTCGGCCAGGAGCAGCTGATGCGTTAGCGTCTTGCGTGCTTTCATGATTCGCACGATTGCTGCATCGATCTGGTACTGGCGGTCCTTAAATACCGTGTCCTCGGTTTTCTTTTGTTCTTCGGGCTGTACATGGTGCAAGCAATCGGGGCATGCGTTAGCCAGCTGGCAGTGAACGACTGAGTCATCATTATAGGCGTACAGTTTCCTTGATCTGAATCGAGTTGACCTTGATACGGTACAACTTGGCAGTGAACTTGGCGTTGAACTGGAACTGGTCTCCATCGTTGATATCGCGGCTCTACGATTACAATGGCGTAAGTACTCGAGTGCTTTCTCGGCTCTTCTCGTGTCGCAATGACCGTGCGTACCTTTGGTGCCTTGAGGAGCAACTTGGTGACCTTGCCGCAAGCGAGTGACTGCAGCGTTCGACGCAGCTCCTTATCTTCGATGCCAGTGCGCTGTTTGATCTCAGAGAAGGAGATGGTGTCCTTTTCGTTGAACAACATCAAGATCACGGTCTGGTAGAGCGAGACGCACAGCTCCTTCGTGCCCTGTACCAATGCATTGATCGATCAATCGATCGATTGGTTGGTTGGTTGGTTTGCGTGCGGTGGTAGGCGAGCTCAAGGTACCTTGAGGAAGTGGCCTCGCAAGACGCAGTGACCCAGGGAGTTCTGGAACTGCAGTCGTCGGCCTTGGTGCTTGCTGAGGTAGAACTGCTTGAACACCTCTTGGTAGCGAGCCATTTGCTCGGGCAGGTTGATCTCGGTCGGCGTGTACGGAGGCCAAAAGCCGGTGGTGAGTACATATACATTCAAGTCGACCTCGTTGCCAAGCTCTTGTGCGAGTTTGGACTGTTGCTTATTGGTCAGTAATGATACAAGAGTGTTGCAAGCAATCAAGCAAGCGAGAGAATGCTACAATACATACATTGCGGAACGAGTTCATGATATCCTTGGACAAATCTACATCTTTGAACATTCCCTCAAGCTTTCCAGTGAAGGTGGCACCGCATTCTGTGGAAGATCATGTGGCGTTGGCGCAAGAAGATTGGCTGGCACGAGCACACCTCGCGAGATGAGTGCAGCTGGAACATACCCTCCTTGATCTTTTGGATCATCAGCTTCTCGGTATCGACGCTCGCTGACTTGTTCAAGAGTAGCCGCTTGGCGAGGTCCTTCTTGTAGAAGGCCTCGAACACATCTTTGCCTTGAATGAATCGGAAGATCTCGAGCACACGATCGAGCGTGGCATCAATGTCGTCGTCGCTAATTGCCTATATTCGGCGAGAGAAGCGAGTGAGTGAGAGGGAGAACGAGAGAAAGACAATGGTGGCTTTCAGGCGCCAAGGACACAATCTACGAACCTTACTGCCGGCTCGCAGCTTGCCGTCCAAGAACTTGGCAATCAGCTCTGCGGGCTTGTTGGGACGGCGGTTGATGAAGGTTTCAAACGCCTCCTGCGCCACGTGGATCGAGAACAACAGCGTGTGAGTAGGTAGCGGCCTTGGTGGCATCGGGGAACACTTTAGGAGCAGCAGTAGCGCGGCACCTTCATAGAGTTGGTCAGGTCGGTATTGGCCTGGAAGGGACCGGCAAGGACGCCTCCAAGGCGTGCTTTGAAGTCCAGCAAATCTTGCACCATGCTACTGTCCTTCTCTTCGTGGATCACGAGCTCCGTACCGCGATTCTACACGAATAAATGATGCCGAGGGTGCGGATGACGACGACGACCGTGAAGCGTGAGCGATCGGCTGAACAGAGAAGCGAATACGATGACAACGATGCGACAAGTGCGAACCTTGAGGTACTGGTTCCAAAACTGTTTGAGCAGCTGCAGACCGTTGACGCGGCTCAGGAGCTTGTACATGAGCGAGAGATCCTCGGCGCGATTCTCGTCCATGATCGTGTCGAAGCCCTTTTCGAGAATGGTTTGCAAGTGATCGGCCAGCAACTGGGCCTCGACCAGTGCTATCAGCTCCTTCTTGGTCGATTGGCACAGGTAGTTCTCGACTCGTTGGAGCTCCTCGGTCAATCGCGTGTGGACATGGCGGAGATACAAGGGAGTCTGTTCCAGTACACACGGTGTAAGCCAACGAACGATAGAAAGAGCACCAGTAGCAGCGGAAGTAGTGATGGTGATGATGGAAACGTACAGGGAGGCTTTCAATCTTGGCCTGTCCTTCGCGGGCGTAGAATTCAGTGGTCGCATCCAAGAACTCACGCTCAAAGTGCGTCGTATATACCTGGATTCGTGGAGTGGGCGCGAGTATCGATGAGTGAGCGAGTGGATTTGCAAGTACTTGCAAACGCGCGAGAGGGACTGCACATACTCCCAATGCGTCGAGCATCTTGAGTAATCGACGAAGGAGGGCCTTGTCGACAATCTCACCTTGGCGTTCGGCCTCGATCGACTGCAACAGGCCAGCGAGGAGCTTCTCCGACACGGCATCGTTGAGGGCAATCACTTGCCGGAAGAGCTCGAGGCCCATGTCCCACAGCGACTTGACGTTCGCTGTTTGAATGACGTACTTGCGATCGAGACACAAGAAGATGCTTCGGATAAAGTGCTGCATGGTGCACACATTCACGGCAGTGAGACCACGGAGGTCGCAGCCGACTCGACTCATCGGTGTCGTGGCAATCATCGTTGGATACGCACCATCTGGTCGCAATGATCGCGCCAGCACGCATCGAGGATCGGTAGGAACTCGATGCTGGAATGCGATTGTCTGAGCATCAAACACGAACCCCAAGAGAGATAGAGGGACAGAGGTTAGGAGAGATACAATCATCGAGCCATTGGCTCAAGTACTCGCGATGCACGGCATCAATACGATCGAGAAGATTGATCGATTCTCGTGTGCTGAGCGCGTGCGTGCGCGTGTGTAGCGAGAGCAATGTGGAGCTACGCGGCATGGTGACACGTACGGATTCAGGGTCTCGAGCTTGCTGCGTACGTGCATGAGACACTCATCTCGGAGCCGTTCATACAATCGAGCATCGAGCTTGTGCGAGCACATGTCCTCGGTCGCCTGAGATAGCGAGCACGCGAGCGAGCGAGCGATTACGTCAGCACTACACAAACACGCACCCGCGCACAAGCATCGATATCTCTCGCTCGCCACGCAAAGGACCAAAGCAGCTACGGATTCATACTCGGTAGAGCGTCTCGAGACTGTCAGATACGGGTTGCTTGGCATGTATGGCGGAGACGGCGGCGCGTAGCTTGGCCCACGAGAGCTCCTCGAAGTTGTCGGGCAGCGGCTTGACCTTTAGGTTCTTGATGACCAGCTGCTTGACGGGCTTGGCTGCTATCCGGCTCATGGTGATGGCTCCGACGAGAGACGCTATCGAACAGAGAGAAAGACGTGTGGCCCGTTGGTGGGTGTGATCAGTGAGGGAGTTCGTTGGCTCAGATGGATGGTTGGTTGGTACCTCGTGCTGCTTGTGCGATCGATGGTGGACGTGATGACGAGGAGGGAATGA
>ERZ778023.4882-NODE-4882-length-10724-cov-4.922954_pt1 | contig 10724 bp, 8 predicted proteins | sample MGYA00375753_ERZ778023 | MGnify/ENA primary metagenome ERZ778023 (study PRJEB29350, sample SAMN05389822) | bioreactor metagenome | isolation source: Ammonium sulfate bioreactor | place: South Africa: University of Cape Town | collected 2014-04-04 ...
GGGGTCAAGGCAAGCTACAAGGTCAGGACCGACAGCGGAAAACAGTACTCGTGCTATGTCACTGGCGGAGTATCGATCACGGGGCGCGCGGTGTCCGATTCGATCTGTTCCGAACTCGGCAAGGGCGGCATGAGCGGCAAGCCTGCCACTGACGGCACGTGCAATGCGCTGCTGAAGGCGGCAGGCAAGTGCTGAGGCAGCGCGCGGTGTAGCCGCATCGATCGCAGCCCGCATTGCTGCAATGTTCGCCGCAAAAGGCAACCGGCGGCGCGCCGCCGGCATCCTGCCCCATGGCTCCCCAGCCGGCGCGCTCCTCAGGCACCGGGCGCGGACTCACTCCTCCGCGGCGACGAAGCCCCCGGTCTGGCGCGCCCACAGCCGCGCGTACAGGCCGTTGGCGGCGAGCAGTCCGGCATGGGTGCCGGTCTCGACGATGCGCCCCTGGTCCATCACCACCAGCCGGTCCATGCGCGCGATGGTAGACAGGCGGTGGGCGATGGCGATCACCGTCTTGCCGCCCATCAGTTCGTCCAGGCTGTCCTGGATCGCGGCCTCCACTTCCGAATCCAGCGCCGAGGTCGCCTCGTCCAGCACCAGGATCGGCGCGTCCTTGAGCAGCACCCGGGCGATGGCGATGCGCTGGCGCTGGCCGCCGGAGAGCTTCACCCCGCGCTCGCCGACATGCGCGTCGTAGCCGCTGCGGCCCTCGCTGTCGCGCAATTCGGCGATGAAGTCGTCGGCACGCGCCTTGGCGACGGCCGCACGCAGCTGCGCCTCGCTGGCATCGGGACGGCCATAGAGCAGGTTGTCGCGGATCGAGCGGTGCAGCAGCGAGGTGTCCTGGGTGACCACCCCCACCTGCGCGCGCAGCGAGTCCTGCTGCACCGTGGCGATATCGACCCCGTCGACGAGGATGCGGCCGCGCTCGACGTCATGGAAGCGCAGCAGCAGGTTGACCAGCGTGGACTTGCCCGCACCGGAACGCCCGACCAGCCCGATCTTCTCGCCGGCGCGCACGTGCAGGTCCAGGCCCTCGATCACCCCGTGGTTCTTGCCGTAGTGGAACGACACGCCTTCGAAGCGGATATCGCCCCGCACATGCGCCAGCGCCGGCGCGCCGGGCGCGTCGTCCACCGTCGGCGGCAGCGAGATCGAATTGATGCCGTCGTGCACGGTGCCGATGTTCTCGAACAGCGCCGACAACTCCCACATGATCCATTGCGACATGCCCAGCATGCGCAGCACCAGCGCCACCGCCACCGCCACCGAACCGGCGCTCACCGAGCCGCCGTGCCACAGCCACAGGCCCAGCGCCACCACCGAGAACAACAGCAGCATGTTCAGCGCGTACAGCAGCGAGTAGATGCGCGTGGCCAGCCGCATCTGCGGGTGCACCTTGTCCAGGAAGCCGGCCATCGCCTCGCGCGCATAGGCCTGTTCGCGCCGCGAATGCGAGAACAGCTTGACCGTGGCGATGTTGGTGTAGCTGTCCACGATGCGCCCGGTCATCTCCGAGCGCGCATCGGCCTGCTCGCGCGAGATGCGCTCCATGCGCGGCACGAAGTGCCACATCAGCAGCGCGTAGCCGACCATCCAGCCCACGAACGGCAGCATCATCCGCCAGTCCGCGGCGCCGGCCACCGCCAGCGTGCCGACGAAGAACACCAGCACGTAGTTGCCGATATCGAACAGCTTGACCACCGTCTCGCGCACTGCCAGCGAGGTCTGCATCAGCTTGGTGGCGATGCGCCCGGCGAACTCGTCCTGGAAATACCCCATCGACTGCCGCAGCAGGTAGCGGTGCACGCTCCAGCGGATCCGCATCGGGAAGTTGCCGAGCAGGGTCTGGTGCTGCACCAGCGAGTTGAGCAGCACCAGCAGCGGCAGCGCGGCCAGCACCAGCAGCCCCATCCACAACAGGCGCCGGCCTTCGGCATCGAGGAAAGTGGCCGGGGTGCTGGCGCCGAGGCGGTCCACCAGCGCGCCGACGTAGGCATACAGCGCCAGCTCGGCCACCGCGATGCCGGCCGTGGTCAGCGCCATCAGCACCAGCCACTTCTCGGCACCGCGGGTGTAGTGGCGGCAGAAGGCGTAGAGCCCGCGCGGCGGCTGCGCCGGCGGATCGGACGGGAACGGGTCGAGGCGGGATTCGAACCAGCGGAACATGGAGACGGGCCTGCGAACGGACAGTGGCGCGCATTGTCGCGTATACGCGCGACCGGAGTGGACGTCGATACGGGAGGGCACCGCGCATGCCCTCGCCCGGCCCCGGCTCCATCGCATGCGGCGATCACGTCGCGTGCGACAGGCACGGCGGGGCAGCGCGACGCCGGCTGGCATGACCACGCGTTGGCGGCGCCCGGGCCGCTCCCCGGTCCGCGCGGCCGCGGCCGCCGGTCGCACCGGGCGTGCCGCGTCCACGCGAACGGTCAGTCCTTCACCGGCACCAGCAGCAGGTCCTGGAAGTCGAAGCTGAAATCGGTCAGCGACGACACCGCCTGCATGCGTACTTCGCGCACCTTGCCGTCGGGGTCGAGATTGAAATTGACGAAGGCGTCGGCGTTGAGCGAGCGGTTGTCCCAGCGCACGATGAAGGTGTCGTGCTGCCAGTGCTCGAGGCGGCCGACCAGGTCGGCGGTGGCACCGAAGCGCAGCCGCAGCGCACCGCCCTTTTGCTCCAGGTACACATCGCCGTACCACGCATCGCGGTAGGTACCGGCGTAGCCGGACAGCGGCAGCGAAGGCCGGCTCCCGGCATCGCGCGCGGCCACGTGCTTCTGCCAGCCCGCGTCGGCGTTGTCCTGCGCCTTGGCCACGCTGGCGGCGTAGGCGGCCACCCAGTCATGCGCGGGCGCGCCCAGCATCGCGTCGAGCACGCTCATGGTGATGGCGTTGAACGCCGCGCCGGATTCCTGGTTGGTCAGCACCACCACACCCAGCTTCTGGTCGGGCACCAGGGTCAGCCGCGACACCTGCCCCGGCCAGCCGCCGGTGTGCCATACCAGCTTCTGGCCGCGGTAGTCGCTCAGGCTCCAGCCTTCGCCGTAGCCGGCGAAGTTGGGCCTGGCCGGGGCCAGTTCCGGCACCGACGGCGCGGCCACCACCTGCGGGATCTGCATCTGCCACATCTGCTGCTGGGTCTTCTCCGAGAACAGCGGCGAACCATCGGCCAGGCGGCCGCCGGCCAGCTGCACGTTCATCCACAGCGCCAGGTCGTGCACGCTGGAATAGAGGCCGCCGGCGCCGGCGTTGTTGGACCAGGTCAGCGGCGCCACCGGGCGCAGGTCCTTGAAGTCGAACTTGGCATGGCCGATGGCGGCCGTGTCGCCGGGCTTGAGGTGGTCGGCGTTGTAGCGGGTGCCGGCCATGCCCACCTTGTCGAAGATGCGCTGCTGCAGGAAGTCGGCATAGGACAGGCCGGACACCTTCTCGATCACCTGCTGGGCGACCGCGTAGAGGATGTTGTCGTAGGCGTAGCGGTCGCGGAAGCCGTTCTTCAGCGGCACGTGCGCCAGCCGCGCCACCACCTCGGCGTTGCTGTAGCGGGTGGTCGGCCAGAACAGCAGGTCGCCAGCCCCCAGGCTCAGCCCGCTGCGGTGCGAGAGCAGGTCGCGGATGCGCATCTCGCCGGTGACGTAGGGGTCGGACATGCGGAAACCGGGCAGGTGGTCGACCACCCGGTCGCTCATCTTCAGCCGGCCTTCCTCCGCCAGCAGGTTCAGCGAGGTCGCGGTGAACGCCTTGGTGTTGGAGGCGATCGCGAACAGCGTATCGGCCTGCACCGGCTCGGGCTTGCCGATCTCGCGCAGGCCCCAGCCGCGCTCCAGCACCACCTTGCCGTCCTTGACCACCGCCACCGCCACGCCCGGCACGTCGAACTGCTGCCGCACCCGCTCCACCGTGGCATCGAGTTGCTGCAGTTCCGCCGGCATCGCCGCCTCCTGTGCGTCCGCCACCTGTGCCGCCACGCCCATCGCGAGCACCAGCCCGCTGCCCAGCCACTTGTTCAATGCGTTCTCCCTCGGGATCGATACCGGCATACCGGCCTTCTCGCGATGGTAACGCGGCCACCGCCACCCTCGCCTTCCACGCCACCGGAGCCACGCCATGGAGCTTGCCGCCACGACCACCGCCACCATCGTGCCCTGCCTGCGCTACCGCGACGCACCGGCGGCAATCGACTGGCTGTGCCGCGCCTTCGGCTTCCAGCGCCATGCCGTCTACCAGGACGGCAGCACCGTCCACCATGCGCAGCTGGTGTTCGGCAACGGCATGGTGATGCTGGGTTCGGTGCAGCCCGGCGCCTGGGGCAGCCACATGATCCAGCCCGATGAGGTCGGCGGCATGGAGACCCAGAGCGCGTGCGTGATCGTGAGCGACGCCGATGCCCATTACGCGCGCGCGACCGCGGCCGGCGCGGAGATCGTCATCGACATCGCCGACCAGGATTACGGCGGCCGCGGCTACGCCTGCCGCGACCCGGAAGGCCACCTGTGGTCGTTCGGCAGCTACGACCCCTGGGCCGCGGCCACGGCATAGGCCGGCGCCGGCGGCGCGTGCCGATAGAATCGGCGCGATGACGCCCCCGGACCCGCATGCCCATGGATGACCTGTTCGCCGCCGCCCCCGCCCCCACCGCGCCGGGCGTGCACGTCGGCATCGGTGGATGGATCTACGCGCCGTGGCGCGGCGGCGCGTTCTATCCGGCCGGACTGGTGCAGCGGCGCGAGCTGGAGTACGCCAGCCGCCAGCTGAGCGCCATCGAGATCAACAGCACCTACTACGGCACGCAGAAGCCGGCGACCTACGCCGGCTGGCGCGACGCCACCCCGGACGGTTTCCTGTTCTCGGCCAAGGCGCCGCAACGCATCACCGGCGCCCGGCGCCTGGCCGGTACCGGCGCGCAGATCGAGGACTTCGTCGCCGGCATCGCCGCGCTGGGCGACCGCCTGGGGCCGCTGGTCTGGCAGTTCGAGGCCGGGCGCACGCTGGACCGCGACGACTTCACCGCCTTCCTCGACCTGCTGCCGGCCACGCTGGACGGTCGTACGCAACGCCACGCGCTGGAGATCCGCGACCCGGCGTTCCTCGACGCCGCACTGGTGGCGCTGGCACGGCAGCGCGGCATGGCGCTGGTCTTCACCGATTCGGCCGACTACCCCAATGCCGCCGACCTGTGCGCCGACTTCGTCTACGCGCGGCTGATGCGCAGCCGCGACGACTGCGCCGCCGGCTATCCGCCGCAGGCACTGGCGCAGTGGGCGCGCCGCGTCGGCGACTGGCGGCACGGCCGCGACCACCCGGACCTGCCGCACGCCAGCCCGGTCGCGGCCGCGGCGGCCCCGCGCGAGGTGTTCGTCTACTTCATCGGCGCGGCCAAGCACCGCAACCCGGCGGCGGCACGCGAACTGCTGCGCCTGCTGGGCGGAAACTGAAGCATCGACTGCGGCGCCGGCGACGCACATCGGCGACAATCCGCCGATGTCCAATCCCGATACCCGCAAGGCCCTGCTGCAGATCCATTTCTGCGTGTTGCTGTGGGGCGTGACCGCCATCCTCGGCAAGCTCATCACCCTGCCCGCGCTGCCCCTGGTGTGGTGGCGGATGCTGCTGGTGGTGGCGATGCTGGCGCTGCTGCCGCGGGTGTGGCGCGGACTGTCCGCACTGACCCCGCGGCTGGCGCTCGGCTACTGCGGCGTCGGCGCACTGGTGGCGCTGCACTGGCTCACCTTCTACGGCGCGGTGAAGCTGGCCAACGCTTCGGTGGCCGCCACCTGCATCGCGCTGGCGCCGGTGTTCACCGCCATCGTCGAGCCGTGGATCGCACGGCGGCCGTTCCAGCCGCGCGAACTGGCCTTCGGCCTGGCGGTGCTGCCAGGCGTGGCGCTGGTGGTGGGCGGCGTACCGCACGGCATGCGCCTGGGCGTTGCGGTGGGCGCGCTGTCGGCGCTGCTGGTGGCGGTGTTCGGCTCGTTCAACAAGCGCCTGGTCAGCCATGCCGACCCATTGACCGTCACCGCGCTGGAGCTGGGCGCGGGCACCCTGACCCTGACCCTGCTGGCGCCGGCCCTGCCGCTGCTGCTGCCGGCCCTGGCCAGCAGCCCGTGGGTGCTCCCCGACCTGCACGACGCGGTACTGCTGCTGGTGCTGTCGGGGCTGTGCACGCTGCTGCCGTTCGCGCTGGCGCTGGTGGCGCTGCGCCACCTCAGCGCCTATACGGTGCAACTGGTGACCAACCTGGAGCCGGTGTATGCCATCGTGCTGGCGATGCTGTTCCTGGGCGAACAGCACGAACTCACGCCGCTGTTTTACCTGGGCGTGGCCATCATCATCGGCGCGGTGTTCCTGCACCCGCTGCTGAACCGCGCGCGCCCAGCGCCCTCGGCCAGCGCACAGCCGGAATAGCCGCGCTTACTCCGCCACCACCACCCGGTCGCGGCCCTGTGCCTTGGCCTGGTAGAGCGCCGCGTCGGCGCGCCGCAGCATGTCCTGCGCCGACTCGCCGGGCTGCTGTGACGCCAGCCCGATGCTGACCGTGAGCGGCAGCCCCAGCGGCAGGTGCGCGATCGCCTGCCGCAGGTACTGGCACTGCAGTTCGGCCTGCGCCAGCGGCGTGCGCGGCATCAGGATCACGAATTCCTCGCCGCCATAGCGCGCGGCCATGCCGCATCCGGCGAACTGCGCCCGCAGTACCCCGGCCAGCTCGACCAGCACCCTGTCGCCCTCGTTGTGGCCGTGGATGTCGTTGACCTGCTTGAAATGGTCGATGTCGACGATGGCCACGGCCGGGGGCATCCCGGTACCGCGCTCGATCGCCTCGGCCAGCGCCAGCGCCAGCGCGCGCCGGTTCGGCAGCCCGGTCAGCGGATCGGTGCGGGTCTGCTCGGACAACTCCAGGTTCTGCTGCTCCAGCTGCACGTAGTACTCGGCCAGGCGTGCCTCGTACCACTCGTGCTCGCTCTGGTGGTGATCGATGCGGCGGCGCAGGCCGCGCATCTCCAGCAACCGCGCCACCTGCCGCGACAGCGCCTGCAACGCCTCGGCCTGGGGACCGGCGAGCTGGCCGGGACGCGAATCGAACACGCACAGCGTGCCCAGCGCGTAGCCATCGCTGCTCAGCAACGGCGCACCGGCATAGAAACGGATGAAAGGATCGGCGGTGACCGAGGGGTTCCCGCGGAAGCGCTCGTCCAGAAGCGCATCCTCGACCACGGTCAGCCGTGTCGGCTGCAGGATGGCGTGGGCGCAGAACGCCTCGTCGCGCGGGGTCTGTTCGTCCTCAAGTCCCTGCAGTGACTTGAACCACTGGCGCTGGCCATCGACCAGGGTTACCGCGCCCATCGAGGTACCGCAGATGGCGCGGGCGATGGTCACCAGGTCCTCGAACTCCTGCTCGCGCGGGGTATCGAGGATGCGATAGCGCTGCAACGCGGCCAGGCGCTCGGCCTCGTTGGCAGGAAGGGGCGGCTTGATCATCCGGAAACCGGACCAGTCCTTGGGCGTGACGGAAACAGCGGTGAGTCTAGCCCCACCCCGCCGCGGTCAACGCGGCGAGCCGGTCACACTTCACCATTCCCGTTGCTGCGGCAGCAGGCCGCCCAGCTCCTGTTCGGTGAGATTGCGCCACTGCCCGGGCTTGAGCGCGCCCAGCTTGATGTTGTCGATGCGCACCCGGCGCAGTTGGGTGACGCGGTAGCCGAAGGCGGCGGCCATCAGCCGGATCTGCCGGTTCAGGCCCTGCTGCAGCACGATGCGGAAACCGAACTTGGCGATGCGCGTGGTGCGGCACGGCAGCGTCATCTGGTCGTGGATGCGCACGCCGCGCGCCATGCCGCGCAGGAATTCCTCGGTGACCGGCTTGTTCACCGCCACCAGGTATTCCTTCTGGTGGCCGTTCTCGGCGCGCAGGATCTGGTTGACGATGTCGCCGTTGCTGGTCATCAGGATCAGGCCTTCCGAATCCTTGTCCAGGCGGCCGATCGGGAAGATGCGCTGCTCATGGCCGACGAAGTCGACGATGTTGCCCTTGACCGCGCTCTCGGTGGTGCAGGTGATGCCGACCGGCTTGTTCAGCGCGATGTAGACATGCCTGCGACCGGTGCCCTTGTGCACCGCGCGCGCGCGCAGCGGCTGGCCATCGACGCGCACCTCGTCGCCCTCGCCGACCACCGCGCCGGTACCGGCCACGATGCCGTTGACGGTCACGCGGCGGGCGCCGATCAGGCGATCAGCCTCGCGGCGGGAACAGAAGCCGGATTCGGCGATGTGCTTGTTGAGTCGGGTCGTCATCGACCCATTATCCGCCATCGCCCGGGGTGGCGGACAGCGCGCTGGCATCGTCGCCGGCGGCGACCACGCGGTCGCGGCCACCGCGCTTGGCCTGGTACATGGCATTGTCGGCACGGCGCAGCAGCGCGGTCAGGTCGTCGCCCTGCGCGAGCATCTCCGCCAGGCCGATGCTGACCGTGACCACCAGGCCGTCGTGGCGCAGTTCGGCCGCCTGCCGCGCGATCTTCTCGCGCAACTGCTCCAGCCGCGGCAGCGCCACCTCGGCACGGGTGCCCGGCAGCAGCACCAGGAATTCCTCGCCGCCCATGCGGATCACGTCGTCGCGGTCGCGCACCGCGGCGAGCAGGGCATTGGCCACCGACACCAGCACCGCATCGCCGACCTCGTGGCCGAAGCGGTCGTTGATCTGCTTGAACAGGTCGATGTCGAGGAAGCCGATCGACAGCGGCAGGCCGTCCTTGCGCGCGCGCAGCATGTGCCGCTCGAGCTGGCGCAGGCCGGCGCGGCGGTTGGGCAGCCCGGTCAACGCATCGGTATCGGCCAGCTGGCGCATCTCGTCGCGCTGCTGGCGCAGGTTGCCGAGCCGGCGGTTGAGGCCATAGGCATACATCATCAGGAACCAGGTCACCGACAGCTGCACGGCCTCGACCCGGTACCGCACCAGTTCGCGGCTGCCGGCGATATCGGCCAGGGCCATCAGCAGCAGCGGCGCCACCGCGGCGATGCCGTCCATCGCCTGGCGGTCGCCCCGGCGCAGCGATGCGATACCGGCCACCAGCGCCAGCACGCAGACCAGGGTGAAGGCATGGTCCAGGGTGGCGGCCACCCAGGCCAGTCCGGCCCATGGCAACAGCGGCGTGACCAGTGCCAGCACCATCAGCAACTGCGCCAGGCGCCGCACCCAGGGGCGCGACCGCGGCCAGGTCTGCAGGCCGCCGCACAGGCGCCACAACACCCAGCCCATCACCCCGATGCTCAGCGCCGAAGCCGACACCATCCACCACGAGGCGAGGCTGCCCACCGGCAGCCAGGGCTCGGGATAGCCGCTCAGCCCGCTGAGCACCGACTGCCACACCACCAGCAGGGCAGTGGCCAGCGTGTACACCAGGAAATCGCGGTCGCGGGTGGTGAGGAAGCCCATCAGCGCCGACAGCGCCAGGGCGATGGCGATGGCGATGCAGGCGGTGCGCACCAGCAGGCGCATGGTGTCGACCTGCTGCACCGGGCTGGGCGCGCCCAGCTGCAGCGTGGGAATGAAGCGTGCCTTGAGCGGCTTTTCCCAGGCCACCCGGATCGGCTCCATGTCACCGGGCTTGGGCACCATCACCATGCCGATGCCGGCGCGGAAACGCGAGTCGCGGGTGCGCGCGTCCTGCATGTTGCCGCAGATTTGCCGGTCGCCATGGGAGATCATCACCTCGCCGGCAAACACGTTGAACACGTCCACGGCCTGGGGCGCGCCGGACCAGCCGCCGGCGGGCGCCGGGATCAGGATGCCGTCGCCCAGCCGTTCCAGCACCTCGGGCGGACAGGCGCGGATCGGCGCCTGTTCGGCGGTCGGTGCACCGATCAGCAGGTAATCCCGGTCGGGCGTCGGGGTCTGCGCGAGGGTGGCCAGCGGCAACAGCAACAGCAGCAGCGACAGCAGCATCTGCCCCGCCAACCGCCGTGCCTGTGCCCCACGCCCCGCGATCACCATCCCTTCCCCTGCGCACATCCAGATGCGTCCGCAATTATCGCATGCGGGTATTCGGCCCCTGTCACGCCACCGGTGCAGCCGGCAGCGGAGCGGACGCCGCCGCCGCGGTGGCGCCAGGCCGCGTCCGCCGGGACTCAGGCACCGCGCGGACCGCGTGGCTTGAAGCCCCCCGGGCGCCCGCCCGGAGCCCGCGGACCGCCGGGACGCCCGGCAGGCCGGGGGCCCTTGCCGAAGCGCGGCTTGGACGCCGGTGCGGCATCCTGCGCTTCGCCCGGTTCCACCCTGCGCATGCGCAGTTGCTGGCCCGACACCCATACCTTCTGCAGGTGCTGCAGGGTATCGGCCGGCATTTCCGCCGGCAGGTCGAGCACCGAGTGATCGTCGTGGATGTCGATGCGGCCGATGTAGCGGCTCTCCAGCCCGGCCTCGTTGGCGATGGCGCCGACGATGTTGGCAGGCTTCACGCCGTGCATGTGGCCGACCTCGATGCGGTAGGTCTCCATGCCGAATTCCGGCGCGCCGCGCGGCGGCATCTCACGGCGCTGGCGCGGCTCGAAGGCGCCTTCGGCGCGCGCCGGGCGCTCGCCGTCATCCGCCTGCGGGGCACGCTCGAAGCGCGGCTCGAACCGCGCCGGGCGCTCGCCACGGTCCTCGCGGTGGCGCGGGAAACCGCCATCGCGCGCCGGACGCTCGTTGCGCCCGGCCGGCGGCTCGCGGCGCTCGCGCACCGGCGGGG
>ERZ778023.4884-NODE-4884-length-10721-cov-5.045472_pt1 | contig 10721 bp, 8 predicted proteins | sample MGYA00375753_ERZ778023 | MGnify/ENA primary metagenome ERZ778023 (study PRJEB29350, sample SAMN05389822) | bioreactor metagenome | isolation source: Ammonium sulfate bioreactor | place: South Africa: University of Cape Town | collected 2014-04-04 ...
GGGACTGGCGTAACGCCATCTCCACTTCGGCTTCCGGCATGGCTTCCAGCGCATTGCGGGCAAGGGTTTTGGCCGCCACCAGGGCAAGGCGCGCGGCATCGGCGCGCACGCCTTCAATATCGGCCTTCGCGTGTGCGATCGCCGAACGCAGCGCCACGGCGGCCTCGCTGGTTGCGGCCGCCACGGCCTCCAGCGCGCGCACTTCGCCGGCCTTCACGCCCATGGCATGGGCTTCGGCCTGCAACTGATCGATCTCGGCCTGGGTCAGCGCCTTTTTCTGGCGCGCGCGGGCCGCGTCCGAAACCACATCGGTCTTTTCGGTGAAAACCGTGTCGAAGGTGAATTTGCGCGCGTTCATCAATAGACCAGCTCGTCTTCGCCCTGTTTGTTGGCGATCATGATTTCACCCTTGTTGGCGAGGTCCTTGGCCGTGTTGACCATGCGCATCTGCGCTTCATCCACATCCTTGAGCCGCACGGGGCCCATCGCTTCCATATCCTCGCGCAGGATTTTTCCGGCGCGTTCGCTCATGTTGGAGAAGAAGGTGTCGCGCAGCGTGTCGGTGGCACCCTTCAGGGCCAGGGCCAGCTTGTCCTTCTCCACATTGCGCAACAGGGTCTGGATCGAGCCGGGGTCGAGTTTGCCCAGATCCTCGAAGGTGAACATCAGCGCCTTGATCCGCTCCGCCGAATCGCGGCTGCGTTCTTCCAGTGCGGTCAGGAACAGGCTTTCGGTCTGGCGGTCGAAATTGTTGAAGATTTCGGCCATATGTTCATGAGCATCGCGTTTTGCGGTGCGCGCAAGATTGGACATGAATTCGACCCGCAGGGTCTTTTCCACCTTGTCCAGAATATCCTTCTGCACGCTTTCCATGCGCAGCATGCGCTGCACCACTTCCATCGCGAATTCTTCCGGCAGCGCGGTCAGCACGCGGGCGGCGTGTTCCGGTTTGATCTTGGACAGTACCACCGCGACAGTCTGCGGATATTCGTTCTTCAGATAATTGGCGAGAACGGTCTCGTTCACATTGGCAAGCTTGTCCCACATCGTGCGCCCGGCGGGACCACGGATTTCCTCCATGATCTGGCCAACCTTGTCTTCGGGCATGAAGCGGGTGAGCAGCCGTTCGGTGGATTCATACGATCCCATCAGCGAACCGGTGCCGGACATCTGCGACACGAAATCGACCAGCAGTTTTTCCACCAGCCCGGAACTGACGGTGCCGAGCGTGGACATGATCTGCGAGACTTCCTTGATCTCGTCCTCGTCCATCATCTTCCACAAGGGCGCGCTATGCTCCTCGCCGAGCGAGAGCATCATCACCGCCGCCCTCTCCGGTCCGGTAAGGGCGCGGATGTCTTCCTTGGCCTGAATTTTTACGGGTCTTGCCATGGTCTCTATGCCGGTTCATGTAGCCAGGTGCGCAGGATGGAGAGTGCTTCTTCAGGGTGTGCCTGAACCACTTCGCCAACCTTGCGGACGGAGGATTCGCGCACCTGTCCTTCGATGCGCTGGATATCGATCATGCTTTCTTTCGGCCCCGGCAGGCTTGCGTTGCCGCCCTGACTCTGTATCGCGGCCGGCACCGTTTCGTTGCCCGGTTGCGGCGGGGCCAGTTGACCGGCTGCGATCTGCGCCGGCGCGATGGCCGATTGCGACGAGAAGGTACGCACGATCATCGGGCGTGCGACGAAGAAGCCGACCAGCAGCGCCGCCAGGGACAGGATCGCGATCTTGATGATGCGAAACCAGTCGTTTCCATCAAGGCCGAGCAGCGGCGTCGGCAGGGGGCTGATTTCGCCCACATCCAGCCGCGCGAACGGCATGTTGACCACCTGCACCTGATCGCCGCGTGCCTTGTCGAAGCCGATGGCGGATTTCACCAGGCTTTCGATCTTGGCCATTTCCTGCGCACTGCGCGGTTTGTACGTGACGGCGCCATCGGCACCGGTGGTGGTTGTGCCGTCGACGGCCACGGCAACCGAAAGCCTTTTCACATCGCCACCATTGGCCGTTTTGGTTCTGACGGTTTTGGAAATCTCGTAATTGGTGGTTTCTTCGTTGCGGGTCGAACTCGATTTATCGCCGCTGCCCGCACCACCCGGCTGGGTCTGGCCGTTGGGCAGCGCATTGGCCACGGAAACCGCGTTGGCGCCGCTGGCATCCTGGCTGTCGCTGGAGCTTTGTTCGACGGTTTGTGTCGAGCGCACGACCTTGGAATCCGGGTCGTAGGTTTCAGAGGTTTCGCTGGTCTTGTTATGGTCGATATCGGCGGAAACCTGCACCCGCACATGACCTGCGCCGACAATGCCGGCCAGCATGGTTTCGATGCGCTGGCGGAGCCGGTCTTCGAAATTCGAAGCCTGCTGTTCCTGCATGGCGCTGTCGGCATCGTCGCCGCTCTTGGCGTCGCCACCGGCCAGAAGATTGCCGCGGTCGTCGATCACCGCCACCCGGCCGGCATCCATGCTGGCAACGGCGGCGGCCACCAGATGCTGAATGGCCTGCACCTGCCCGTGATCGAGATGGCCGCGCGTGCGCAGGACAACCGATGCGCTCGGCGGCTGGGCGTCGCGCGAAAAGATTTCGCGTTCGGGAATGACGAGGTGTACGCGCGCGGCTTCAATTCCGTTGATGGTCTGGATGGAGCGGGCAAGTTCGCCCTCCAGCGCGCGCAACCGGTTGATGTTCTGGACGAACGCGGTGGCGCCGAAGGAATCCGATTTGTCGAAGATCTCGTAACCCACCCCGGCAGACGGCAGGTTCTGCGATGCCAGCTCCATGCGCAGCTTGGTCACCTGATCGGCCGGGACCAGGATGGTGGAACCGTCGCCCTTCATTTCATAGGGCACGTTCATGGCGTCGAGCTTCGCGGTCACCTGGGCCGCATCGCGGCTTTCCAGCCCCGCGTAGAGGATGGATTTCGGCGGTTCGGCGATGACGCCCGCGACATAAAGAAAAAACGCGGTCAGCGCCGCGGCCACGCCCGCCATGACGCCAAAACGCGCGGCGCCGATCGCTCTCAGAAATTCCGGCAAACTGCCCTCCGCCTCTCGCGTGGGCATTTGCGTGCGTGATCCGCAGTGCTTGCCCCTTCGCTAGGCAAACATTGCCGGGGGTTCGGTAAAAACCGCCTTAACGATCTTCCGGAATGAGGCGCAGAAAAATCAGACGTGGAGCGTTAACAAAACCTTTCCGTTTTGGACTGCTCTCTACCCGATCTTAATTCCGGTACTGCTGCACGCGCGTCGCGCGCAAACCGGCCAGGCCGAAACGTTCGATGGCGCGCTGCCAGGCGAGGAATTCCTCAACCGTCAGCGTGTAGCGTTTGCAGGCTTCGTCCAGACTCAGCAATCCGCCGCGCACGGCCGCGACAACTTCCGCTTTGCGCCGGATAACCCAGCGCTTGGTCTGGGGCGGCGGCAGGTCGGCCAGCGTCAGCGGGCTGCCGTCCGGCCCGATAACGTAGCTGACGCGCCCCCTGCGCTCTTCACCCATATTCGAACTCCCGACTTCACGACCCATCGCAAACATTACGCCTTCGCTTTTAATAAACGGCCAAAGAGCACGGTAAACGGAGTCGGAATCATGCGGCTCGACTTGTACCGTTTTGGGTAATGCGCACGTCATCCTGACGCCATCTCGATGCCATCGTGGTGCCGCCTTGATGATGTGCGCGCGTCATGGTTATTGAATTTGTTCCAGTTGCTGCAGCATTTGATCCGCTGTCGTTATGACACGTGCCGAAGCGGAATAAGCGCGCTGTGTCGTGATGAGATTCGTAAACTCGGTTGCGATGTCGACGGTGGAGTTTTCAAGCGACTTCGCCTGAACGGAACCGGCGGAACCCGTATTGGCCGAATTGACGATCGGATCACCCGACGCGCCCGTTACCGTGTAGGCATTGCCCGAAACCGCACCCAGCCCATCCGGGTTGGCGAATGTCGCCAATGGAACTTTGTAGATTTTCTTGGACAGGCCGTTCGAGAACTGTGCGGTGACGAAGCCGTCGGTATCGACGGAAACACCCGTCAGGCTGCCGAAAGAGGAGCCGTCAACATGCGTGCTGCCGAGTGAGGAGGCCGCGTTGTACTGCGTCAGTCCGCTTGACGTACCGACGGTTCCGAAATCGATCGCCAGCGCCTGCGGGTTAAGGCCGGATGTCGCTGGATTCCATGGAATGTTGACGTTGATCGAACCCGTGGCCGGCGTCGTCGGGGCATTTGCGTTGGCCAGTGTGCCATCCGCGTTGAATGTCATCGTGCCGGTTGCGATCGGGTTGGTGCCCGTCATATTGGCGGCATCGCCCTGATAGGCGACTTCGTAAGCCCATGTGTTGGCGCCGGTTTTCACAAACGAAACACCAAGCGGCTGCGAACCGCCCTGACTGTCATAGGCGTTGATGGTGCGGGTGAAATCCGGCGTCACCGCGCCGCTCGTCATGTCACCCGCGGTGTAGCCGGTGGTGACGGCTGTTCCGGCCGAAAGATTGGCCTGAATGCTCATGGTGGAAGACGCATCCGCCGCACCCGACAGCGCGTTGACATTCACCGGCGCGAGGGAGGTCGGATCGCTCGGCGTGTTGCCGCTCGAATCCACGGGCCATCCCATCAGATAGAGGCCGGAGGCATTCTTCAGATTGCCATTGGCGTCGGGCGTGAAATTGCCGGCACGGGTGTAATAGGTGGCACCGGTACCGTCGGCCCGCTGGTTGACCACGAAGAAACCGTTGCCGGAAATCGCCATGTCGGTGGGAACGGAGGTCGATTGCACCAGCCCCTGCAGGGTGACGTTCTGCGTCGGCAACGCGACGACACCTTGCGAGGAAATATCGCCCGATCCGCCCGAACTGGCGAGCAGGCTGGAAAACGAATTCTGGCCGGCCTTGTAGCCGACGGTGTTGGCATTGGCGATGTTGGACGAGGAAACGGACAGCGCCGTGCTGTTCGCCTGCAGGCCCGAAACACCGATCATCATTGCACCATAAAGGCTCATGATACTTTCCCTTGCGGCCCGTTCGAGGCTTCGCGCTCTACCGGGTCTCAACGATAGGCGCCGCTTCTCGGCGCCGTGTGGATATGTGGTTGCGTTACATGCTCTGGACCGTTGCCACCTCGGAAAGTGGTATTTCCATCGGTCCGATCATCAGTTGCGGTTGATCCCCCGTCATGTCGATCTGGTCGACGGTCCCCTTGCTGGCGACGGCGGAGTTCACATTGGCTCCGTTCGAATCCTGGGCGGTCACGGTCAGCGTGTAGGTTCCGTCAGGCAGATCGCCGCCGGCGTTGGACTTGCCGTCCCAGGCAAAATTGTGAGCGCCCGCACCGGTTTCGCCTTGCGTGACATAGACGACCTTGCCGTTGGCATCGGTCACGGTCAGTGCGGTCATCGCGGCAGTGTTGTTCAGCGCGTAAGTCCAGTTTGCCGCCCCGCCGGAGAGCGCGGCCTTGCCATTGGTCAGCGTCACCGTTTTGCCCAGATAGCCGACCGCGTTGTTGACCCCTTGCGACTGCGTCAGTCCGATCAGGGTTTTCAGATTGTCATTGGTGTTGATCTGCTGTTCGACGCCCGAGAATTCCACCAGTTGCTGGGTGAACTGGTTGGAATCCATCGGCGACAGCGGATCCTGATTCTGCAATTGCGTCGTCAGCAAGGTCAGGAAGGTGTTGAAATTGCCCGAAAGCTGGCTCAGCGCATTGTTCTGCTGCGTGCCTGTAGCGGTTCCGGCTGTGGTGGGATCGATTGCGGTTGTCATGACGGGCGTCCTTCAAACGCGAATGTCGAGGCGGGCATCGCCCGCGCGATAGGAATTGTTGATGGCGGTGGCCGGTGCGCCGGCCTCGATCGCCTGGGTGGCTGCGATATGCAGCGGCTTGCCATGCGGCCTTGCATTGGCGCCGCCGTCCTGCTGACGCTCCTGGCCCTTCAGCGAGAACTGCAGCCCGCTCTGCGCCAGGTCGATGCCGGCTTCTTTCAGCGCCCGTTGCAGACTGCCGCTGTCCTTCTGCATCAGGTCCAGTGTCTGCGGTTTTTCCACCGCCAGATGCGCCTGCGCTTTGCCTGCGTCGTCGATGGACAGTTTCACATCGATGCGGCCAAGTTCCGGCGGATCCAGCCGGATATCGAACTGTTTGATGCCGGCATTCAGCCGTGCCGCGATCTGAACCGCGAAGGCGGAAAGGTCGGGCGGCGGCAATGCCTGGGCAACGCCGGCACTTTGCGGCGCAATGTGCAATGTCGCACCCGGCATCGTGGTTGTCTGCGTGGCCGCCGTGATCGGTGATGCCGTGTTCGCCGCCGTTGTCGCGGCGGCCTGCTGGTGCGGCTGTCCGGTATCGGTTGCGGCCGGGGATTGTGCCGTGGCGTTGCCCGCGGGCGGCGGGTTTGCCGTGGCCGCATCGGTCTTGCCGGGCGCGGCCGCCGTCGCGGGCTTCTGCCCCTTATCGTCCTTGTTGCCGGTGTCGCCTTGTGCGTCGTTCTTGGTGGCGGTGCCCGCATTTGGCGATATCGCCTGTGCCGCGGTCGCCTGCTGCGGCTGTGTCTGCGCCGCGGCCTGTTTCAGGGCCGATTGCAGCAGGGCCGCGTCCTTGGCGGAGGTTTCGTTCTGGGCCGCCGCCGCGGCTTTCGCCGCATCCGTGTTTTTGGCCTGAGCATCTTTGGTCTGAGCATCTTTGGTCTGGGCATCAGAGCCGGCCGGACCGGTGGCGCCACCCGCGCTGGCATCGGCCTTTGCCGTACCGCCTGCCGCTTGTGCGCTCAGCGCCTTGATCGCCGAGGCCATGTCCGCGCTCTTGGCGGAATCGTCCGCGGTCTTTGCGGTGCTGGCCGTATTTTCCAGCGCTATGCGCAGGAGAATGGCGGCGGCGTCCGGCGTCATGGCCTGGCTGCCGTCTGCGGCGTCTTTCTTTTCGTCCTTGCCGCCCGCATCTTCTTTTTCATTGCCGGCGGCTTTGTCCGTATCGCCGGCGCTGGAGTTTGCTGCAGCCCCGTTTGCCGATGCGGAATTGTCCGCTTCCTGATCGTTCGCGGTCTTGTCCGCAGCGCTTTTGCCTGCGCCGCTTTTAGAGGTGTCGGCGCGGCCATGCTCCGGCTGCGCGGTGTCATGCGTCTTTTGTGCCTTTGCTGCGCGGTCGCTTGCGCCCGCATCTTCGGCCAGCATGGCCGCGAACAGGGGATCGCCCGCGGCCGCCGAAGCGCCGTTCTGTTTTCCGGTCGCATGCGCCGCTGCCGGTTTGGCGACCGCAACATGGGATGCTGTGTTTTGTGCTGCTAGGGATGCCACGCGTTTTGATCCACTCGTATCTGCGACCGCAGTCGTCCGTGAACGCTGTAGCAAGGCTCGGACCAGTTTCAGGAAGGGCGTTTTTCCGCGCTTTCTTCCGGTTTTGGGCGCAGTTGCGGGCATGATTTTTCCGCTGCTGTGACGGCACGTTCTGCCGCGCCCGGCAAAGTTTGCCGCGCGCCGGTGCCGGAAAACGCCTGAAATGGCTGCACTTTTCATCGTGAAAACTGGCACGGCCCTTGCGATCACTCTGACGGGCGCAAAGCATTGCGAAAGAGGGCGTCGTGAGTTTGAACGGCATTTTGTCGAGCGCGTTGACCGCGTTGCACACCAACACCGCGGCCTTGCGCGTGGTGTCGAACAACGTCGCCAATATCAACACGCCGGATTATGCGCGTCGCGTCGTCAACCAGCAGACGCTGGTGACGGCGGGCCAGCTTTCCGGTGTCGATATCGCCGATATCCAGCGCGTGGTGGACAAATTCCTGAATCAGGAAACGCTGTCCGCCAACGGGCAGTCCTCGCGCTATGATACGCAGAGCACGATTTTCGATCAGTTGAACGGGCTTCTGGGCCAGCCGGGCGATGGCACCGCACTGACCTCCCAGCTCGACAATGTGTTTGCCGCGCTCAGCAATGCAGCACTTGCGCCAACCGCCAGCACCAGCCAGCAGGGCATTCTGAATGCCTTCCAGAATCTGGCCACCACGGTTTCCAGCCTGTCGAGCGCGGTCAGCGGGCTTCAGGCCCAGGTCGATCAGCAGGTCGGCACCGCGGTCGATAGCGTCAACAACCTGATCAAACAGATCTATGGCCTGAACCAGCAGATTCAAACCGCGACCGCCAACGGCGATACATCGACGGGCTTGCTGGATCAGCGCGATCTGGCGGTCAAAAGCCTTTCGGCGCTGGTCGACGTGCGCACGGTGCAGCAACCCAATGGCCAGCTTTCGGTGATGACCGAAGACGGCATGAATCTGGTCGGCGATTCCTACGCCCAGCTTTCCTATCAGTCCGGCGGCGTCAACGGCAGTTTCAGCGCCATCTCGATCGCGAACGTCAATCCCGCCACCGGTGCCGCAATCGGCCCGGCACAGCCGCTCGATCCGCATTTGCAGGGGGGCACGCTGAAGGGCCTGGTCGATATGCGCGATGGGGCGCTGGCCCAGTTGCAGCAGGAGATCGGCAGTTTCGCGCAGAAGACGGCGGCCGCGTTCAACGCGCAGCACAATGCCAATGCCGCCTATCCGCCGCCGACCAGCCTTGATGGCCGCGATACCGGCCTGCTCGCGGGCGATGGGCTTAACTTCACCGGCAAAACCACCATTGCGGTCACCGCGTCCGACGGCACACTGGTTTCCCGTATCGATGTGGATTTCGGCGCCGGAACCCTTTCTGTGGATGGCGGCGCCACCGCATCCATCGGCACCACGATCGGCAGCTTTGCAACGGCCCTGAATACCGCGCTTGGCACCAACGGCACGGCCAGCTTCGCCGATGGTCAATTGTCGCTGTCCGCCACGGGCGGTAACGGCCTTGTGGTTCAGGATGATGCCACCACGCCCTCCAGCCGCGCCGGCACCGGCTTTTCCCAGTTCTTCGGCCTGAACGATATTTTTTCGACCGGCGTTCCGTCCAATTTCGCCACCGGTCTTTCGGCGTCCGATGCGGGCGGTTTCGCGGCCGGCGGCACGATGTCGTTCGTGCTGCGCGACCAAAGCGGCAATGTCGGAAAACAGGCGAGCGTCACGCTGACGGCCGGCATGACCATCGGCGATATCGTCACCGCGCTCAACACGGGTTTTGGCGGCGCGGCCAGCTTCAGCCTTGGCAGTGACGGCACCCTCACAATGACACCGGCCGCGCAATTCGCCGGCTACAGCCTGAATGTCACAGACGACACGACGCAACGCGGCACCACAGGCGTCAGTGTCAGTGCGCTTTTCGGTCTCGGCTCCAGTGCGCTCGGCAATATCGCGGCCGGTTTCAGCCTCAATGCCGATCTGGCGCAGTCGCCACAGCGTCTGGCGCTCGGCCAGCCTTCGATCACCGCGGCCAGCGTGGCGGGCGACACCATCATCTCGTCTGGCGACAATCGCGGGCTGCTTGCGCTGCAGAATGTCGGTACCACCAATCAGAGCTTTGCCGCTGCCGGTGCGCTTGGCGCCCGCAGCGCAAGCCTGACCGACTATGCCGCGTCGCTCTATCAGGATATCGCCAGCCGCAGCCAGTCGGCCCAAACCGCGCAGACCGCGCAGAGCAACCGCCTTGCCGAGGCCCAGTCGCGCCAGTCACAGACATCGGGCGTCAACCTCGATGAGGAATTGTCCAATATGATGATGTATCAGCAGGCTTACAGCGCAGGCGCGCGCATGCTGCAGGTCGTGCAGCAGCTTTACGACACGCTGCTGCAAATCCAGTAAGGAGAAACCGCGATGACAATCGATCGCGTCGCAAGCAACAATCAGGCACAAATCTTCCTCGCCCAGTTGCTGAAGGCGGAACAGAATCTCAACACCGCGCAGGAACAGGTCGCAACCGGAAAGGTGGCGACCGATTATGCCGGTATGGGAAGCAAGACGGCCACGCTTGAAGCCGCGCGGTCTTCGGCCGCCCGCGCCGATGCGGTGAACTCCGCCACCCAGCTCGCCGTCAATCAGGCGGATTTGCAGGATACGCAGGTGACTTCGCTTGCCAATCTGGCGGATCAGTTGCGCCAGGCCGTGACCAAGGCGGCTGCCGATGGCGATGCCTCCACCCTGATGGGCCAGGCGCAGAGTATTTTCGATCAGGCTGTGCAGATCCTGAACGCGAAGGATGGCAGCGGGAACTATCTCTATGGCGGCGGCAAGGACAATACGGCGCCTGTCACCGTGAATTCGCTGGCCGATCTTCAGGCTTTGCCGTCAGCCAGCGATGCCTTCGCCAACGGCACGATCAAGAAGTCCGTTAACGTCGGCGACGGGCAAACCGTGCAGGTCGGGCTTCTGGCCTCCGATCTCGGCACGCAATTGTTTCAGGCGCTGAAGGACGTGGCCGATTTCAATGCGGGTGCCAGCGGCCCGTTCGGCAATCCCGTCACCACGGCGCAGTCCACCTTCCTCAGCGGTGCCATCCAGACCGCCTCGGCCGCCAGTCAGGATCTGAACAACCAGGCTGCCGGCAATGGCTTTGTCTATAACCGGCTTCAGGATGTGATGAGCCAGCAGCAATCGCTCTCCACCCTCTACAAGGGCTTTGTCTCCAGCCTTGAGGATGTGGATATGGGACAGGCGGTCAGCCAGTTGAACCAGAACCAGGTGGCGCTTCAGGCGGCCCTGCATGTGACGGCCCAATTGGGGCAGATTTCGCTCCTGAACTACCTGGGCGTCAGCCAGACGGGCTGATTGCCGCCTTGCCCCGATTGCCGCCTTGCATGGGGGCGGCCACGGGGCCTATA
>ERZ778023.4892-NODE-4892-length-10698-cov-53.816217_pt1 | contig 10698 bp, 9 predicted proteins | sample MGYA00375753_ERZ778023 | MGnify/ENA primary metagenome ERZ778023 (study PRJEB29350, sample SAMN05389822) | bioreactor metagenome | isolation source: Ammonium sulfate bioreactor | place: South Africa: University of Cape Town | collected 2014-04-04 ...
GAAACATCAATCGAAACATCAATTAACAAGAATATATCTGATACATTACTGTTTTATATAAAATGAATTATTGATGAACAAAAACAAAGAAACAAATAGAGCCGAAGGCCATATATACATTTAGATTCTATTTTATTGATTAAAAAACAGTTTGCCAATGTCTTGATCTATTTCGAAATATTATTTCTCGAATACACACTATTTTCTTGTATTCTTTAGAGACTAACTCTAAACTTGATTATCCCGAAACGCATTAGCTATAAAATAATAATGGTACACGCAGACAAAGAAGAAAAATATGTAATTCATTTTTTTTTCTTTGCTCATACAAATTCCGAAATTATTTGCTAATAAAATCGAGTTAAATGAAAATGATTGTTTTGCTAGCCTATTGAATATCTTTTGTGTCTTAGAGAAAAAAAAGAAATATCTAGACTAATACATTCTTATAGGGAATGATTTATATCGACGATTAATATCGCCTGATTAGTAGATTTAAAAAACCCTCAGTCAGATTTATTCGCATAATCTACATTTAACAATGTTCAATCATTAGTTTTAGTTTTTAAGTGCAAGTAATGTCAAAGAGAAAGAAAGAGCGAGAAGAAAAAATATTTTTTCTTCCTAGATCTGTTTCCTTTTCTTTTTTTTTCTCTCTCTCTCCGTTGTGTTTCGCTATATATATATATATAGAAGCATTAGAAATATTAAACTTGTAGTTAGCTGTCTCGTTCGGTTCTTCTTTTCTATTTCTCATTTTCCAAGTCAGAAATAATTATGAATATCATTCATTAATCATTAACAAAAATAGATGAAGATGCATTTGATTTAATTTAAATTCAGTTCGTATCAATCATTTTCTAGATAAACGACGTTGAATAGTTATTCGAAATACTGATGTTCAAAGCTACATCATCGAAATTATCTGTCAACATGGTTCAAATTAGTTTTCTTCTTCTTGGCTTATTTGGTAAGTAAATGAGACTGATTATTTGATAAGAAACAGAAATCGAACCGAATTTATGCATAAAATTAAGTAAACAGTTGTGTGTTCATTTTTTATGAACAAAGTTAACAAAAGTTCTTGTTTTTCTAAGAAAAAGCTTTTCTTTTCATCTCCGGCAATAAAATCGAGCTGTAGCTCAACATTTCCGTTATTTATTCGAATAAACGGCTCGGAAAAATTGCTCTTACTAGCTATTGTAACTAATACGTCAATGACTCTATTCAATAGCTTATAAAATTTGATAATTAAACGAGTTTGAGAGAAAAAAAGACTTTTAGAATACATAATTATGGTCTTTCTCTTTTTTTTTAGTCCTTGGCAATCGAGCATCGCCAACATACGAAGAAATTCAAGAAATCTATGTTGATACATGTCAAGAAAGCTGCAATATCGTTAAAAATACTGAAGAATCCCAAGAATGTCGTGAAAAATTTTGTCCTAACTACAGTAGTTATTTATTGGAAGGTGTTACGAATGATGATTTAACACCAAGTCACGTTTCAAATAATGAAAAGGAAGTCAACGATTTTTGTGCTACATGGATGATTCATTTAATTCAAGAACTCGGTTGGCAAAAACGAATTCATCTCAATTTGAAAGAATGTAATTGTGCAGCTGGCAAAACTTGTCTTGTTAAATAGATCACAAAGAAAAATATATTTCAACGAAATAAATTTGATGAATATTGAGAATTGAATAAATCTACAAATTTTTTCTTCTTCTTCATTTTCAAACAGCAAGTATAATGCGTATCTTTTGATGTTTTGAAGAAAAAAAATCATAAGAAAAGAAAATACATTCCAAATATACGATGAATAAAATAAAAGTCCATCGATTCAACCAAATATATAACGACATCTTTTCAATTCCTCTTTTCTTATTTTAAATATACCATTATTCATTCAGTCTCTTTGTATATACAATTACCAGTGTTGTTGTTATGGTGATTCACATATGAACGATTGGTTTCTTTTTTTTCTCTTCTCTTCTTTTAGTTAAACTGTTGAGTTGAAAAAAACAATGAAAATCGAAGAAGTTAAAAGTACGACGAAAACACAACGTATATCGGCACATAGTCATGTCAAAGGCTTGGGCTTGAATGAAGAACAACGAGCTATACGAAATGCTGGCGGTCTTGTTGGTCAAGAACAAGCTCGTGAAGTTCGTTTCACAATAATCATCGAATTTTTTTCAATGATCGCATATTTTAGGCGGCGGGCACTGTTGTCGAATTGATTCGTCGAAAGAAAATGGCTGGTCGAGCCGTTCTCTTAGCAGGACCACCTGGCACGGGCAAAAGTGAGTTATTAACGTAAATAATTAAAATAAAACAAAACTATTGAGACATAATAATTGGCAGATGTGCCTTTAAAATAATTATTTTTGAAAGAAAAGAAAATGATATAAATTTGTTCTAATTAGCTGCACTCGCGTTGGCTATTGCTCATGAACTCGGTTCGCGTGTTCCGTTTTGTCCAATGGTCGGCAGCGAAGTTTATTCGACAGAAATCAAGAAAACCGAAGTTTTAATGGAAAACTTTCGTCGTGCGATTGGTCTACGTATAAAAGAAGTGAAAGAAGTTTATGAAGGCGAAGTAACAGAAATGACACCAACAGAAACCGAAAATAGTTATGCTGGTAAACAAAACTAACGAGTTTTCTGTTTTCAAAAAACATAAACTTATCCATTAGGTTATGGTAAAACTGTTAGTCATGTCGTGATCGGTCTTCGAACAGTTAAAGGCACAAAACAACTCAAACTCGATCCATCGATTTATGAAACATTACAGAAAGAAAAAGTCGAACTTGGTGATGTCATTTACATCGAAGCCAATTCGGGTGCTGTTAAAGTATGAATGAATTCGTTGAGAAAAACGAAAAAAAAAACATTTGTCAATTCTAGAGACAAGGTCGATGTGATACATATGCTACTGAATATGATTTAGAAACAGAAGAATATGTACCATTGCCAAAAGGTGATGTACATAAAAAGAAAGAAGTTGTACAAGATGTTACATTACATGATTTGGATGTGGCTAATGCACGGCCACAAGGTGGACAAGATATTCTTTCAATTATGGGCTCATTGATCAAGCCGAAAAAAACTGAAATAACTGGTAAAAAATTGCGCAGTTCTTTTTTCTTTATCTTGTTGATTAATCTGAAATGAAAATTCGCATGTTTAGATAAACTCCGTCGAGAAATCAATAAAGTTGTTAACAAATATATAGATCAAGGAGTAGCTGAACTTGTTCCCGGGGTGTTATTTATCGATGAAGTTCATATGTTAGACATCGAATGTTTTACATATTTACATCGAGCTTTAGAAAGTCCATTAGCACCGATTGTTATCTTTGCAACAAATCGTGGACGATGTCAAATACGGTACGAAATGATCTTCTTTTCTATGGTAAATCATTTCTGTATTTCATTGATTTCAGTGGCACAGAAATTCTTTCACCACATGGCATGCCACTTGATTTACTCGATCGTATTATGATTATTCGTACTCTACCTTATGGAATGGAAGATATGATTGAAGTAAATTAATTCTATTGTTTGTAAATGAATATTTATTTGCTCGTGTAGATTCTTCGTATACGAGCAAAGGTCGAAAATTTAGATATAACAGATGAATCATTTCAAACACTTGCTGAAATAGGAAATCAATCGACATTACGGTAGGAAATTTAGTTAATTATCTTTGCAATCGAAGTTTTTTTTTGTTATTTCGATTTATTTAGATATGCCGTACAATTAATGACACCAGCAAATATTCTTGCACGTATTAATGGTAAAGATCAAATCGATAAAGAAGAAATCGATGAAGTACGAGATTTATTTCTTGATGCAAAATCATCGGCACTTTTACTCAAAGAAGAAGATGCCAAATATTTGAAATAAAATTCGTTATGTTATAGAGCATATTGCTTGTTCACTGTCTTTTTCTTTGTTGCATAACAAATAAACAAAAATATCAATCATGATAACCAATTAGCGTCCCTTAATTGCTGTGATTACTGATTCAACAGAAATTTGAGAAAATATTTCGATAATGAACTATTTAATAATTCTCTATGTGAAGTGTTTCATGTTTATTTTTCTTAATCACTAGTTATGATTTAACATAATAATCACGCTTGAAAAAAACAAAAAAAAATACAAAAATCAAGTACTCAAAAGAAATCATATAACAATCAACGATAATCATTTCAATCATAGATTTTATCCGATAAAAAAAGGGGACTGATAATTGGATTTTGTTTCCATAATAGAAGATGGTCCCAATTAATTAAAATCTAAGTTTCATTATTGGCGCTTAAATTTCCCATGAATGATGGCTTGAAATTCATTAATACATTCAAAGTGAATGTGATATTTTTGAAAATAGAGATCTTTTTGGAAACCGGCTTCTGCCATCATCATTGCATTGGTGTTGTAAAAGTTAAGTAGCAATTCAATTTCAAGTTGTTTTAATTGGGAGGCATCGTTTTCGAACCAATGACGCCATAATTGACTGTCAACGGCCGAGTTTGATCAGGGTTCGCAGTATTCAATATCTGAAAATCAGGAAATCAATCAGGATTTTTGTTTGAAAAAAGAAGGATTTACAAAAAAATCAGGATTTCTGAAAAACCTATCCTCTGGAGACTATACTATCTAGACACAATAGAGCGCATCGAGAGATCAAGGAGGGCAAACAACTTCAGTAAAAATTTGATATTTATCTTCTATGTAAACACTACAGATCACTAGAATCCAATCCTTTAAGAATTTAACAGACAAGTGATAAGCTACTCTCTTATCTTTTAATAATTCAATTGAATAATAATAATAATAATAGTTAGTCATTCTTTTAGAAGAACATTAAATGAACACATAATGCTGCTTTTTTAAAAATAACTTTCAAATAGTTGTGCTAATTTTGTCTCTTTCAACTGTTAAAGAAAGCCACCGTGCATTATTCTACAAGAAAAAACTTTAGTTAATTAATAAAATTAATAAATAAATAAATTATTAAAAATTAAAAATTATTTGCTATTACCCTTGAATCTATAAAGAGAGCTATCATCTTACACCTTTACACTAATTAAATCTGTAACAGATTGTTCTTTTAGTATTTTCTGCATTTTCATATTGACCCCGTTTTCTGCAATTTTAATCTTTTTATTTTTATATATCAAATATAGTATTGATCTCTCTGGATGACAAAAAATCTGCTAAACATTATCATTTGTATATTTTCAGAGAATTATCTGTGCAGGATAGATCAGGAAATCAGGACATATGCGATGCCTGATGATAAACTATTTTCTATATTGATAAGACGACAACGACGTAATGAACCGATAGCAACATGTGTAAGAAAATCAATCATTTCATCGATATCTATATGTTTACATGTTAAATTAATTGTGCGTAAATTTCGAAAAATATTTCCATTCAATTTACATCTATATGGATAGTGCGTATTGACTGAACGTAATGATAATAAATTCGGCATATTGTTAATAAGAAATTGATAATGAATGAAACACTGTTTACTATTAAATATTAAGTGTTTAATTGGCGATGGCTTCGTTAATTTATCATCACAATCATCGAAATGCAAAAATGTTGAATGAAATTCTAATATCTGTATATGATCTAAACTCAACGCTTTACGAAATACTTCATGTCTGTGTTTGCTTCGAACATGAATAATCAGATATTTTACATTATTGGGAAAGTATTTTGGCCAGTTCAATTCGGTAACATTATGCAGTATTAATAGCTGAACGCAATTAAATTGACTGAGATTCACAGGGGCCATGTGGTACATATTCGGTATTCGTATGGATTTCACATTATCGACATTGATATTTGGCAAAATATGTTTTCGAAAATATGCATCAACATATCGTACGTGTAATGGTAGGTTTGCTCGATTAAGTAATAATGGCAAATTATGTAGAACATAATTAAAATTTTTAAATATCTCATCGGCATATAGATATCTAAATAGTTCGAGAAGAATATCTACGCACAAATTCTCGCATAAAGTGTGTAATTCGACCATGGCTGTATTATGAACTGACGAGATATATTCTATTTACATCGTCTTTTCTAGGCCGATTACATTCAGTAGATTTTCTTTACTGCTGACTGAAATGTTTAAATTCACGCGTTAGCAATATGTACATTTCTTTATATCACGTTTATATGAAAATAACGGCGATTTGAACCCTTGAAGAGGTTATCGAGGCATTTCAGTCCTTATGGTAAAATATACATAGTCTAGATTCTATTCAGAATCGTCGAGAGAAATGCTATAGGTTAGCAGGAACATGAAAAGAAAGAAATCATAAATATATAGACGAAATAGAATATACGGCCAAACGAAAAGAAAATAAGCACGAATGGAGATGATGTATTCAAAATTTTATACGAGGTCAAAAGATTCTACGCATATTTTATTGTTTAAGTTTACAGAGATCATAGAAAATTATGATTTATATTATGCAAATACTTTGAATGTAATGTAACTATCGAAAAGTAAAAAATCTCATTAACAAAATTAAGCTTTGCAATTAAAAGATTCCATTGTAATAAATAAGAATCAAAGAAAAAAATCTCTCATCACCAATACTGTCATGAAGAAAATAATGTTTGAAATATGCAGTACGATTAAATCTGACAGTGAATTTAATTCCAACAGAATGCAAAAGTTCTATCTGTTTATGTATAGTGTGTAATTTTTTATTATTTATAAGTTTTATTATTTTACGAAGGATTATTCTATTGCGCAGATATTTTTTTAGTGATTCATTCGTGACAGAAAATATGGAATTTCTCAAAGCATGGTTTAGTTAAATAGCTTTGAAATATGGGAGAAGCAACAAAAAAAAACTACTGTGTTTTCTCAAGAAGTTTCTATTGCTTTCGATTCCATTGGAAATAAATAACACTCTAAGCGCTCATTTGTTTTCTAATTATCATTCCAACCTGTAAAATAAACTCACCGTTTCATAGTCGGCTCAATATGTCTGAAGCACATTTGTCAATAGTATATTTATAATAGTACTTTTAAAATGAAGTATTACATGTCTCTTATTTGTAGTAATAAATTATAATCATTTTTCCGTTTATTTTTCTTATGCTATGTACGAAGTATCAGATAAGATTTATAATATGTTTGATCACCTTGAATACAGCACAGTTTATATCGTATAAGAAGAAAACAAGAAAGAAAAAAAATCAAAACATCGAGATTGTCCTTGTTATTTTTTCTTGAGGGTCTTTTATGTGTTCTATTCTCTTTGCTTTTTCCTTTTTTTTACGATTCAAGTAAAGTTCTGTTCAACATGAGCGACGTTCGTTGAATGTGTGTGTGCTTTCAGAATGCTTGAGAGCACAACGACAAGACACCTCATGCCTTTCCATGGCAACTGGTTAAAGTTTGTTAATATTCCTAACGAACACAGGAGATGTTGATTCATGACGATGTTGTGAAGCAAAGAGAGAAAGAGAGAAAAGGAAAGAAAGAAAAACGTTCTTTACTTGTTGCTGTCGCCGTTTTTTTATGCTGAGAATCGTTGTCATTCTCTTCTGACTTATCGATTGTATCAGGTAGGAGGAAGCTGTATGAGTAAAATGATGACGAAGGAAAAAAAATGAAAGAAGAGAAAGAGAAAAAAACAGTATATATGCACTCATGATGAAAAGGAAAAGAAAACGAATGAGTTACAATTTGAAATCATGTTTGCCCGTCTGATTCATAGTTTAAGCATACTCATACCTAGCGAACGCCTTTTTCGTTTGCCCGCATTCGTCATCGATATCATTATCATGTCACTCTAAAGTATATATTCGTATTAGATGTAGTCGCCATATGTTTTATTGAAATTTTGATAGCATAATTAAAGATAAAATACATTTCGATCGCAGTATTCTTTGCATTTGTCATTTTTCTATACGCGTATTAGTCAGAATGTGTAAGTGATATTTTTTTAAACTAGCGCATATATTAAGGGATTTAAAGAGAGGCTTTATGATGTAAAATGAGATTTGTATTCTTTGTAAGGTCTTGATATGAGTATCGTCAAGTTAATGACAAGATTTTGACATGAGAAAAAAAAACTTCAGAACAGCGAAAATATATGATTGATAGTGTAATAACATTAGTGTAAAATTTTCTCCGCAGTGACTATTTTTTTATATACGTAGAAGAACGCAAATGAAACTCGTCATAAAATTGAGATCGAACCAGAACCACGCTAGTTATTGAAAAAAAAGCCAATGTCATTCTGTAATGAATTCATACTCGAAAAAAAAGTTCGTTCTTTGCTCTTATATTCGAACAAATGTTTGATCAACACTGTACCTTTGACAACTGCATCGATAACAACAATAAAAAACATTCGACAAACATCTTATTTTTCTTTTTCTCCTCCTCTTGCTTTCGTCATATTTTCTATTCAATCAATCAGTACGTCGATATAACAACAAAATATTCTCGAATATTTATTTCTTCGCCGTATTTATACGAGAGTTCATTGTCGACCGTTGAAATCAATAATTTCTTTTTTTCTTCTCTCTTTTCTTTCCAATACATCTACGTATATTCGCACTGCATTGAAATCGAATTGCACGATTTTTTTTTCTTTCTTTCGAATATACAAATACTTTCGTTTCAGTTCAATGAACACATCCACGTTAAACATATAATGTGGTAAAGCAAAATGTAAAATTCGATACACATGGAGTGTTCGCGAGTTTTCTTTTCTTTTTTCGCATTTTTTTTGTACATACTCTCCAATCGTTATTTTCATATCATGATACTTTTTCAGATTGATTATGGGTGCCCGTCTTGCACGTTCTGATTTCCAATGGGTTTACACCGACGAACCACATACAACACGACGTCGAGAGATGCTCCGTACGTTAAACATTTCGTATTTTTGCTTGTTTTATCGATGACAAAAACAAATTCTCTTTAGAAAAATATCCACAAATAAAAAAACTCATGGGTCATGATTGGCGTATTGCAGCTCAAGTCGTTGTAACGGTTGTTATTCAACTAACTATGGCCATTCTAGTTCGTGATCTATCATGGAAATATGTTTGGCTTTTAACTTATGTCATCAGTGGGACATTAAATCATTCACTTTCGATTAGTTTTCATGAAAGTATGATTATATAAATCTAGATATTTTCTATGATAATGAATTATTCTTTGATCTTAGTCGGTCATAATCTAGCATTTGGCAATCATCGACCGATGGCTAATCGAATTCTTGGTTATATTGCCAATCTTCCACTATGTATTCCATCATCAGTAACATTTAAAAAGTATCACATTGATCATCACAAGTAAGTAGTATATCGATTCGATTTGAAAACCAATCGAACAGATGATCTTTGAAATTGATTTGCAGATTTCAAGGCGATGATACACTTGATCCTGATTTGCCAACATATTTCGAAGCTTGGCTTTTTCAATCACGTATTGGTAAAGTTTTTTATATCATCGCTCAACCATTACTATACGCTGTTCGACCGTTATTGCGTGTACCCAAACCGTATACACTCTTAGAAGTCGCCAACTTACTCATTGAACTTACTTTCGATGCAGCAATTTATTATTTTCTCGGATGGAAATCATTAGTTTATCTACTTTTCGGTACAATACTCGGATTAGGACTTCATCCTATTTCTGGACATTTTATTTCTGGTAAGAAGATATTTACAGAAGAGAACTCTAGCCTATTCGTCTCTTGCTTTTCTAGAACATTATATCTTCGTCGAAGGATACGAAACTTATTCATACTATGGACCTTTGAATTACTTAACATACAACGTTGGTTATCATAACGAACGTATGATGAATTACATAGATTTTGATTTACTTATGTTTTTTTAAATTTTAGATCACGATTTTCCAAACATTCCCGGCTATGCTTTACCTCAGGTACGGCGGTTTTTTTCTCTCGTCGAACGAGAATAAATTGATAAGCATCATATGTTTTTTAGTTGAAAAAAATCGCGCCTGATTATTATGATAATTTGCCTTGTCATTATTCCTGGGTAAAGGTTTTAATTGATTTTATTCGTAATCCTGATCTGGGACCAAAATCACGTATTCGTCGAACGATTCGTTCGGATGCATTGAAATCTGGCAATGCAATCGATCTGAAAAATAAACACAAAGTGAACGAAATTTTACATGAAGTCGATAATAATAATAATCATTCAACACATTCGAGTAAAGACGATAGAAAAAAGAAGAAAATCGAATTAACGAATGGTATTCATTCAAAAACTGAATGAAAACGAACCAAATAGAAGATCTCTAATGTGCGTATTTTTTTAAATGTTGTGTTCTTTCCGTTTGTTTTCCTGTCTTCAACAAAACATCATGTATCTTTTTTGCACAATGATGATGAAATCTCAGAGGCAATGTTGTTGTCTGTTCTTCTTTTCTTTTTCTCTAGTAGATTTCAGCCTATATGAATCAATCTCATTTTTCTTTGTTTTCAAAAATATCGACGGAAATTCGATCAGTTAACAAAATTGTTTGTGATATAATATTATGTCTCTGCGATATCTGACGCGAAATAATTCATGATGTATTTTCGACTTTTTTCATCTCTTTTTGTCTCTCTCTCTCTCTCTCTCTTTCCGTCCGTGCATATGTTTGTGTTTGAACACAA
>ERZ778023.4898-NODE-4898-length-10683-cov-96.970832_pt1 | contig 10683 bp, 6 predicted proteins | sample MGYA00375753_ERZ778023 | MGnify/ENA primary metagenome ERZ778023 (study PRJEB29350, sample SAMN05389822) | bioreactor metagenome | isolation source: Ammonium sulfate bioreactor | place: South Africa: University of Cape Town | collected 2014-04-04 ...
GCATAGATGGCCGGAATCACGATCAATGTCAGTATGGTGGACGACACCATGCCGCCCACCATGGGCGCGGCGATGCGCCGCATCACTTCGGAGCCCGTACCGGTACCCCACATGATCGGCAGCAGCCCCGCCATGATTGCCACCACGGTCATCATCTTCGGCCGCACGCGCTCGACGGCTCCCTCCATCACTGCGGCATACAGATCGGCTACTGTCGGCTTGCTGCCTGCGGCTGCGCATTTTCTTCCGATGGCTTCCCAGGCGTGATCGAGATAGATCAGCATGACGACCCCCGTCTCGGCAGCGACGCCGGCGAGCGCAATAAAGCCCACGACTACCGCAACGCTGAGATTGTAGCCAAGCAGCCAGAGCAGCCAGATTCCACCCACCAGGGAAAACGGCACCGAAAGCAGGACGATGAGGGTTTCGGTAAATCGCCTGAAATTGAGGTAAAGAAGCAGGAAAATGATCGACAGGGTAAGCGGCACGATTACCTTCAGCTTCTGCTTGGCCCGTTCCATGTATTCGAACTGGCCGCTCCAGGTTGCGTAGTATCCGGGCGGGAATTTCACCTGTTCCGTCACTGCTTTTTGCGCGTCGGCGACATAGCCTCCGATGTCGCGGTTGCGGATATCGACAAAGATATACACCGACAACAGCGCGTTCTCGGTGCGTATGGCGGGGGGGGCCCTGACCGTTTTGACGCTGGCTACCTGCCCTAGCGGGATCACGGCATCATTCATGACCGGTATCAGGACCTGGCTGGCGATAGCCAGCGGATCCTGGCGCAGCTCGCGCGGATAGCGCAGGGTGACAGCAAAGCGCTCGCGGCCTTCCACCGTGGTCGTCAGCGTCTCTCCGCCCAGCGCCAGCGAGACCGCTTCCAGCAGGTCGCCCACTGCCAGGCCGTAGCGCGCCAGCGCCAGCCGGTCGGGCTCGATGTCGAGATAGTAGCCGCCGGTAATGCGTTCCGCATAAGCGCTGGTGGTGCCCGGCACCGTTTTTACGACAGCCTCGATATGCCGGGCGAGTTCCTCGATTTCCTCCAGGTCCTTTCCGAACACCTTGATGCCGATCGGCGTGCGGATGCCCGTGGCGAGCATGTCTATCCTGTTCTTGATGGGCATGGTCCAGGCGTTGCTGACGCCTGGTATTTGCAGCGCCTGGTCCAGTTCGGCTATCAATTTATCGACAGTCATGCCTGGCCGCCATTCGCTTTCCGGCTTGAGATTGATCACCGTCTCGGCCATCTCCAGCGGCGCCGGGTCGGTCGCGGTATTGGCGCGTCCCGCCTTTCCGAATACCGATTCGACTTCGGGGAACGTCTTGATGATCCTGTCCTGAGTCTGCAGCAGCTCGGCGGACTTGGTGACCGACAATGCCGGCAAGGTGATGGGCATGTACAGCAGGCTTCCCTCGTTCAGCGTCGGCATGAACTCGCTGCCCAGTTTCGCTGCAGGAAATATCGAAATGGCGAGCACAATCGCGGCAAGTGCGATGGTGAGCTTTTTCCATCGCATCACCCAGGCAATGACAGGACGATAAATCCCTATCAGGAAGCGATTGACCGGATTTCTTTGCTCGGGCAGGATCCTGCCGCGGATGAACAGGAACATCAGCACCGGCACCAGCGTGATCGACAGCAGCGCCGCGCCCGCCATCGCGAACGTCTTGGTATACGCCAGCGACGCGAACATTCGCCCCTCCTGCGCTTCCAGCGTGAATACCGGCAGGAACGAAACGGTAATGATAAGCAGGCTGAAAAACAGGGCGGGACCCACCTCGCGGCAGGCATCAATCACGATTTGCAGGCGCGGCGCATCCGGCGGCGCCCGCTCCAGGTGTTTGTGGGCATTCTCGATCATCACGATTGCCGCATCCACCATGGCGCCGATAGCGATGGCGATGCCGCCCAGGCTCATGATGTTGGAATTGAGCCCCAGCATGTGCATGGCGATCATCGCGATGAGCACGCCGATGGGCAGCATGACGATGGCCACCAGCGCGCTCCTCGCATGCATGAGAAATACCATGCAGACGGCGGCCACGATGAGGCTTTCTTCGACCAGCACCCGTTTCAGGTTTTCGATTGCCCGGTAGATCAGGTCGGAACGATCATAGACGGTCTGCAGCCACACTCCCTCCGGCAAACCGCTGGATATTTCTTCGATCCTTCTTTTCACGTTGTCGATGACGGCAAGCGCGTTCTGCCCATAGCGCGCCACGGCAATGCCGGAAACCACCTCGCCCTCGCCATTCAGTTCCGCGATCCCGCGCCGCTCGTCCGGTGCCAGTTCGACCCTTGCCACGTCGCGGATCAGTACCGGCGTGCCTTTTTCCGCCTTGAGCACGAGATTTTCGATGTCGGCTATGCCATGCAGGTAGCCGCGCCCCCGCACCACGTATTCCGTCTCGGCCATTTCGAGCACGCGCCCTCCCACGTCGCGGTTGCTGGCCCGGATCACGGCGGCGATCCGGCTGAGAGGAATGCCGTAAGCCTGCAGCTTGCGCGGCTCGACCGTAACCTGGTAGGTCTGGACGAATCCCCCCACGCTCGCCACTTCGGCCACGCCATGCGCCTTGGTAAGCTGGTAGCGCACGAACCAGTCCTGGATGGTGCGCAGTTCCGCAAGCGTATGCCGGGCCGCCAGGACGGCATACTGGTATACCCAGCCAACCCCCGTTGCGTCCGGCCCCAGGGTCGGCGTGACGCCTCGCGGCATGCGCCCTGCCGCAAAATTGAGGTATTCGAGCACCCGGCTTCGTGCCCAGTAGATATCGGTATCGTCCTCGAAGATGATGTAGATGAAGGAGGCGCCGAATACCGAAAGGCCGCGCACCACCCTGGATTTCGGCACGGCCAGCATGGCCGTGCTCAGGGGATAGGTGATCTGGTCTTCAACGACCTGCGGCGCCTGCCCCGGGTATTCGGTATAGATGATGACCTGCGCATCCGAGAGATCGGGAATCGCGTCCAATGGCGTGCGGAGCGTGGAGTAGATGCCGAGGCCGACAATGAAGGCTGTGCCCAGCAGCACCAGAAACATATTGCGGGCAGACCATTCGATGATCCGGCCGAGCATCAGCGTTCTCCCTGGCCGCCACCGGGGCCTCCGGGGCCGGCAGAACTGGCAGGGAGGCTGCCGGCAACCGGCTGGATGCGGACAATGACATACTCGCCGGCCTGCTCCTCGACCAGGTCGAAATCGACCTTCTGACCGGGCTTCAAGGCGCGCAGCAACGCCGGGTCCCTGACGCGGAAATCCATGGTCATCGGCGGCCAATCGAGGCTGGCAATCGGCCCGTGGCGGATCGTAGCCGTCGAGCGCGCCCAATCCACCGCCTCGACGCTTCCCTCGCCGCGATGGCCCTGCGCCACGGCCATCCCGGATGTGTGGTGGTTATCGTGCGCAGCCTCATCGGTCCCCCCCGGACGGGAAGCATCGCGAGTGAAGCCGTCGAGTGCCGCCTTGAGGTTGCTCTCGGCATCGATCAGGAAGTTTGCGCTGACCACCACCGCTTCTCCCGCCGCGAGTCCGCCCAGCACTTCAACGTAGCCATCGCCGTGCATGCCGAGCATGACCTCGCGCGGCTCGTACCGGCCCTCGCCCCGCTCCACCAGCACCAGGCGCCGGGTGCCTGTATCCAGCACTGCCGAGTCAGGCACCGCCAGCAGCTTCCGTTTGCCCTGCATGCCCTGTAGCGAAGCCAGTTCGACTCTTCCGTACATATCCGGCTTGAGCAGGCCCTCCTTGTTGGAGAGCTCGATCCGCACTTTCGCCGTCCGCGTATCCGGCGCCACCGTGGGATAGATGAACGTCACCGTTCCGCTGAACACCTTGCCCGGATAGGCAACCATTCTGATAGTGGCGCCCTGCCCCCGATCAACCAGGCCCAGATCCTGCTCGAACACGTCGGCCAGCATCCATACCCTGGACAGATCCGCGATCTGGTACAGCATGTCTCCCGGCATGAAGCGCCTGCCTTCGACAGCAGGTTTCTCCAGTACGACGCCGCTGGCCCCGGAACGCAGGGTGACATAATGCCTGACCCGGCCTTCCTGCTGCAGCGCCCGCAGGTCCGCCTCCGAGATATCCCAATTGCGCAGCCTGTTCAAGGTGCTTTCGGCCAGCCGCTGCATTGCCGCTCCACCCTCCGGACTGCCTTCCGCTGCGGCATGCTGCATCCCTTTCCTTCCGATGAGATATTCGTGCTGCGCCGTGATCAGCTCCGGGCTGTATACGTCCATCAGGGCCTCGCCCTTTCTTACCGCCTGCCCGGTGGCATTGACGTAGAGCTTATGGATCCAGCCCTCGAACTTGGGCGTCACGGTGTACAGCCGGCGCTCATCCGGCTGCACGGTTGCCATTGCCCGCACTGTGCGGGTGAGTTCACGCGGCGCGACCACTTCCGTTTTCACCCCGAGCTTCTGTATTTTTTCATGGCTGATCTTGACTACCGAGGCGCCGGACGAGGATTCTTCGCCTTCATGGACGGGGATGTAGTCCATGCCCATCGAATCTTTCTTCGGCACCGGCGAGGTGTCGCGATGCCCCATCGGATTGCGGTAATAGAGGATTTTGCCCCTGCCGCCCCTGCCTTCCGGCGCTGCTTCCGGCGAATTCGCCACTGGTGCCGCCGTCCTGGCGCTGCCCCACCAGTATCCGGCGGTCAGCGCGCCCGCTATCAGAACGGCAACAATGATCGATCTGGCGATTGGTTTCATCGGTTTCATCGGCTTCATCCGTTACGAACTGTTTTCGCTAAAAATGATTCGGGTGGTTTACCGCGGCGGCTTGCCGGCGAGCAAATCGATTTCCGCAAGCGCCTTGTTATAGCCGGCAATGGCCGTGGCAAGGCCGATTTCATAGTTGAACACGGTCATCTGGCTATCGAGCAATGTCAGGAAATCGACACGATTGACGCGATAGGCGCTCAACGAAGCCTCGACCGTGAGCCGCGCCTGCGGCAGGATCGCGGTCTGGTACAGCCGCACGGATCTCAGGTTTTGTTCGGCCGTCTCCACCTGCTGCCGCAGTCTTGCATCCACTTCGTTACGCTGCGCCTGATACAGGTCCAGCGCCTGGTCGCGCAGCGCCAGTGTCTCCATCACGCGCGGCTCGAGCTTGCTCTCGCGCCATATGGGGAGGTTCATCGCCACGGTCAGGGTCACCATGTCGGGACGCCTGCTGCCATCCAGCATATTGTCGCGCTGGCCATATGACAAACGCACATCCAGGTCGGGGTAGTAATTTTTCCGGGCCAGTTCCAGCGCCTTGTCGTTGCGGGCAGCGATGCTCTGCAGCGCCAGCAGTTGCGGGCGCTGCGCAAGAGCCGCTTCCCGCAGGAATTCCAGGCTCAGGGTCTCTTCCCCGAGTCGCGGCGGCTCCGGTATGGGCGCTGCCTCAGTTGCGCGGCGGTTGAGCGCGCGGATGAGCTCCGCCTCCATGGCAGGCTTTTCCCGTGCCAGCCAGAGCAGTTCATCCGCCATCCTGGATACCTGGGTTTGCGCCTTCAGCGCATCGGCCAGGCTTCCTATGCCCACTCCATAGTGGCGCTCGGCAATGTGGAGCAGGTCTTCCAGGATCAGCTTGTTTTTCTCCACGATGCGGGTTCTTTCCAGGATGAGCCCCAGATCGAAATAAGCGAACTTGATGTCCCGCACTACGCGGTTCACCGTTTCCTGGTAGCCGTGGCCAACGCTCTCCGCATCCCTGGCGGCGACCTCCTTGCGCAAATCGCGTTTGCCCGGAAAGGGCAAGCGCTGGGACAAGCCGATCATTTTCATCGTCATGTCTTCCCGGTTGAAGGTTGACGACGCCAGGGGCGCATTGATGATTCCCGCTTCCAGCACCGGGTCATCCAGCGCTCCAGCGGGTGCGATCCTCTGGCTGGCCGCCTCGCGCTGGCGCAGCGCAGCCCGGATTTCCGGATTTCTCTCCAGCGCCTCCGCTATCAGGGCCTGCAGCGGTGTGATGGAGCCATCCGCAGCTTTTGCAAATACGCCGGTGGATGCATCCTCCTTCTGCATGACACCGGCATGCAGATGCGCTGTTGCGCTTCCCCGGTCTGGAAGCGCATCTGTGGCGTGCGCCTGAAAAATGACGCTCGCCGATAGCGCAAGGATCCCGGCACGAAGCCGGACAGCGCGCCAGAACGGCGCCAGTCTGGAACCGGCATCGCCATATGAATATTTTCTGCGCAAGCGGCTCCCCGAGTCCGCTGGAGCCGCGCCGGTTTCGCATGGCCGCGCCTTCTCCGATCCGCCAGGCAGCCATGAAGGCCGGCGGCGCCGTGCCCGCGTGAATCGCCGGTTCTTGGCCAGCGGCAATGCCATGGAGAGTGAGAGCAAGGTCATCATCTGATTTCCCCGAAAATCGTTCGTAACTGGAAGGGAACATCGCGCGCGCCAGGGCGGCGCGATGCATCCCGCTTGATTGCCGGGTTCCAGGCAGGCGGTTGCGGGGACTATTGCCGGAATGGCTGGCGCCGCCGCATGGAGCCGGAGCAGCAAACGGACAGCCTGCACGGCAATGGCTGGCGACAGCGGCGAGAGCCGCATTCGGGCAACCGGGCAGCCGGACTGTGCCGGCCGGAAAGCGCTAGCGAACAGATCCTTCGCGCAGGCGCGCGGCTTGTTCAGCGCTTCCCGGAAAAAAGAGTCAGGAGAGAGGGGGGCGTTGCGGCTGTTTCAGGATAAGCGAGGTGAAGCGGGCATTTGACACGGCAAGATAGGAAAATGCGCCGGTCGAGCTTATTTGAGGAGTAAAGGCAGGCAGGCTGCTGCCGCTTATATGGCACACGGCCCCATCGCATCCCAGCGCCATTTCATCCGGCTGATCGATGGTTTCAGGCGCGGATTCATCCGCATCGTTCATATCGTGCTGGGAACAGGGCGAGGCCAGGCTGGATGAATGGTTTTGCGCCTCGAACCCGGGGAACGGGTTGAGTGCCGGGTGGGCCTGGATGGATTGGGAAACCTGGGCGCAAAGCGGCATGATGGCGGCCAACGCACCCTGCACTGGCAGCCCCAGCATGACCAGAACAACGGCAAACAGGCGGCTTCGGGACTTCATTTGACCAGTATGGGCGTTTTTCCCATGAAGAGCAAGCAGCCGCTGATAAAAAACAAGGAATGAACCAGGTGTCCGGAGTGTGTCTGGACATTGCCCGGATTTCGGCCGTGACGCTTTCATGGCTGGGGAAATCTCACTGCACAAATCAAATGCATACAAGTGCTTTATCAAATCCCCAAATAACCCTATTATGTACAGAGTTTTTTTAAAGGCGGCGACAAAAAGGATTTGAACTTCGCCTTTCCGGTGCTATTTTTCTGATACGCCCGATCCATTTCATATTCGTGAGATGCCATGGAAAAAGAGCAAATCCCTTCTCCTGCAGAGAAAACGGTTTCCCAGGTTCCGCCGGGCGAATACATGTCCGCGGAGCAACTGCAATTCTTCCGTACACTGCTCGAGGATGAGCGGCGCAAATTGCTGGAAAATGCCCAGGGTACGCTTGAAAACATGCATGCGATCGTTTCGGAACCCGATCCCAATGACCGGGCAAGCACCGAGGAAAATTTCTCGCTCGAATTCCGGGTAAGGGACCGCGAACGCAAACTGCTGCGGAAAATCGCGGATGCGCTGCAGCGTATCGAAAACGGAACGTACGGGTGGTGCGAGGAAACAGGCGAGCCGATCGGGATTCCCCGTCTGCTGGCGCGGCCAACCGCCACCCTGTGCATCGAAGCACAGGAGCGTCACGAGTTCCAGGAACGATCCCGAGGAAAATAGCGAAAAATAATCTAAGATAACGGAATATAAAGGAAGATAGCAGCAGTAAAGCTGGGATTGTCGCCCGGTGCGGCAAACGCCGCGGCCAGAGCCGCAAGACACAAAATTTCTGCACTCTGCATTTGTATTCGCCCTGTCTTGAAATTAATGAGCCAGGATGATTGTCTTGATCAACTGCGTGGGGCCGTAGGCATCATCGAACCCATACGCATCGAGCTGCACCTTGCCACTCTGGAATACACGAACGTTGGCCCAGGCATACATGCGGTCGGTCGCGGCGTTATGGCTATCGACGATGGCAGCCTCGAACGGGGAACCGCCGGAGCCCACGATCACCTGCCACGCATTGCCGCCAGTGGTTTTGGTGGGTTGCTGGGCGTTGAAGATATGCTCGTGGCCGCAGAAGTAGGTCGCGCCATAGGTTTCGATCAGGTTCCAGAACAGATCCCGGTTCTTCGTGTCGGAATCAAACCCGGCTATCTTGGTGATCGGCTTGTCTTTTGGCGGGGTTCCGGAGGCATCGTTGTAGAAATAAGTGTAAGCGGGCTTATGGCCGAAGACAAAGAAATACCTTGCACCCCGCGCGCGGGCGGCCGCGAGATCAGCCGCGAGCCAGTTCACCGGAGCATGGCTGTCGTTCCCGGCCGGATCTGTGTTGATAATCACGAAGTGCGATCCCTTGAAGTCGAAACTATAGGATAACTGGCGCTGGCTGGTTGTGATCAGGTCGGTGCCGCTGGAACCGTTGATATCCGCCGCGTTGCCGGGAGCTCCACCGATTTGAGGATGGTTGTCCATATCGAAGTGATCGACGGGCGCGCCTAACAGGGTTTTGAACCGGATGGGATCGAGGATCAGGTCACCCATGTTCTCGCGCCAGGCATTCTCATTGACTTCCAGCGCAATCTTGCCGCCCGCTTTCCATTGCACCTCGTGATTCCCCGGAACCGGCACCACATAGGTGCCGGTTTCCATGAGGGGCGCAACCATGCCGCGCCAGAACGCATATTGACGATACGTTTGCACCAGGTCTGAATCAACGATGGCCGACACGGTCGACGTGTCGGCTGGCACGTCAGCCTTGCCATAGCCCATGATCATGTCGCCGTTGAAGAACAGGAAGTTCGATTTCTGCGATTGAATCGAACGCATGATGCGCGACCAGGCCTTTGTATTCTGAAGCCAGATCTGGTCCTGGCCGGACAAGGGAAGCGTGGTTGCATCGGGCGCGACCGGATCCTGGCGGGAATCCCCCACCGTGGAAAAGGACAGGATTACAGCATCCGCCCGGGCAGCGGCGGGAAACAATGCAGCAAGGGCCAGGCATGCTGCGAGAACCAGGGCAAGGCCATCGCGACTGCGCGGTGCGGACGACAGGGTAATCATGGATACTCCAGTCAGAAATAGGTGAATTGAAGACCCGCATGTTGCATCCGCAATATTTCACTTACATGTTTTCGGCTTTCCTTCGCGATAATCCGTCAGGTTTATGCATGAGCTTCACCCGCCATGATCCGCCGGCCTTGGCGGCTCGCCAGATGTGGTTTCCCACCATTCTGCCACCGCTCGATAACCATTACTTTAATGTGATTAATCGAAGAATATTCGGGTTCCCCAGCCATAAAAATGTTATAAGTATGCCGGGCTTTCCAGCACGGCTCGCTGTTGCAGCAGCCTATGAAATCGCGCGCTGTTCAGGAATGCTGCCAGATGGCTTGCTGGAGTCTCGACCGGCTTTCCGTCTGGTGCCGCGAATGGAAAGCGGGCGAGAATAGGCATCGCTATTAACCGGCGTGGCGGTACCGGAAGCCGAAACTGACAAGTTTTTCTTGCGTGCATTGAAGGATACCAGGGATGAAACAATCGCTCCACTCGCCGGTTCTTTCCAGTTTTTCGGGTTTTTTAGATTTTTCGAAGAAAATCATGCTTGCCGCGGGCCTGGCGATGGGACCCGCGACCTCTGCCCCGGCTCAATCTCTGGGTGCGCATGTTCACGGACAGGCAGCCCTGGAAGTAGCCGTGGATGGCGGTACAGTGCAGCTCAACCTGTACACCCCGCTGGACAATCTGGTGGGATTCGAGCACGCGCCGCGAACCCCGGAGGAGCATCGGGCTGTCCGGACGATGGCGGCAAAATTGCACCAGGGCGATACCCTGTTCGTCTTCACGCCAGCGGCCCGATGCCGGCTGGAATCAAGCCATTTGCAATCCACCGCGCTTTCCCCGGAACTGCTGGCGGCCGTTCCGCCATCCGGCAAAAACCAGGGTGCGAACTCCGGCCAGCGAAAAGGTGAAGCATCAAAGCCTGCGTCCTCCCTGCCCTCTCCTCCTCATGCTGACGAAGCTCACAGCGCTCATGAAGACCATGAGCCTCACGGGGAACTGGAAGCGGCCTGGGTCTTCCATTGTTCCGCACCGCAGGCGCTGCAGGAATTCGACGTGGAATTATTCCGGGCATTTTCCGGCCTGCGGCGGCTCGATGTCGCCATGGCCGGACCGCGAAAGCAGTCGAGCCTGCGGCTCACGCCCCAGTCCACCCGGGTGCGGTGGCGATGAAACCATGAGGGCATGAGTCCATCCATGAACCCTCTATGAACCCATTCGTAATCGAGATTCAGAATCTCGTTTACCAGTGGCCGGGCAGGCACGGCTTTCGCCTGTCGATTCCGCAGTTTCTGGTGCGGCGCGGCGAGCGCATCTTTCTCCAGGGCGCAAGCGGCAGCGGCAAGAGTACCTTGCTGGGCTTGCTGGGCGGGGTGCTGCTGCCCCGGCCCTGCCATCTGCGCGTCCTCGATACCGACCTCACCGCATTGTCATCCAGCGCGCGCGACCGGTTTCGCGTCGACCATATCGGCTTTCTTTTCCAGCAATTCAATCTGGTGCCCTA
>ERZ778023.4906-NODE-4906-length-10653-cov-5.466409_pt1 | contig 10653 bp, 9 predicted proteins | sample MGYA00375753_ERZ778023 | MGnify/ENA primary metagenome ERZ778023 (study PRJEB29350, sample SAMN05389822) | bioreactor metagenome | isolation source: Ammonium sulfate bioreactor | place: South Africa: University of Cape Town | collected 2014-04-04 ...
TCAGCGACAGATGCACCTTGTTGCCGTCGAACTCGCGGTCCGACGAGGCGCCGAGATGGTACTTCACGTCGCCCGAGCCCTCGACCTCGTCGGGCGCGTAGGAACCGCCCTTGAATTCGTGGAAGATGGCACGGTGCGGCTTGGCCATCACCTGGGAGAGCACGTTGAGACGGCCGCGATGGGCCATGCCGAGCACGATCTCCACCAGGCCGAGCTGGCCGCCGCGCTTGACGATCTGCTCCAGCGCCGGGATCAGCGCCTCGCCGCCGTCGAGGCCGAAGCGCTTGGTGCCCTTGTACTTGACGTCGATGAACTGCTCGAAGCCTTCCGCCTCGACCAGCTTCTGCAGGATCGCCTTCTTGCCGGTGGCGGTGAAGGTGATCTCCTTGTCGGCGCCCTCGATGCGCTCCTGGATCCAGGCCTTCTCCTCGGGGTCGGAGATGTGCATGAACTCGACGCCGAGCGTCGAGCAATAGGTGCGGGTGAGGATTTCCAGCATCTGCCGGATGGTGCCGAATTCCAGCCCCAGCACGTTGTCGAGGAAGATCGGCCGGTCGTAGTCGGCTTCGGTGAAGCCGTAATTCGCCGGCGACAGCTCGTTATAGTCCTCGAGCGGCTTGGCGATGCCCAGCGGATCGAGATTGGCGTGCAGGTGGCCGCGCATGCGGTAGGCGCGGATCATCATGATGGCGCGCACGGAATCGCGCGTCGCCTGGTGCACGTCGGCGTCGGAAAGCACGGTGCCGTTGACGACCGCCTTCTCCTTCACCTTCTTTTCGACGTGCTTCTCGACCAGGCCCCAATTGCCGTCGAGCGCCGACACCAGTTCGCCATTGGCCTGCAGCGGCCAGGAGGGCTTCGCCCAGGAGGCGCCTGTGGCGTTCCTGCGCACGTCGCCGGCATCGTCCTTCAGCGCCGCGAAGAAATCCTGCCATTCGGGATCGACCGAATTGGGATCGTCCTCATAGGCGGCATAAAGCGCGTCGATATAGTCCGCGTTGCCGCCATACAGGAACGAGGTGAGCGAGAATTGGTCGTTGGCTTGATCTTGTCTTGCCATTTTATCAGCGGAGCGCCCGCTCCGTCTCCTTTTTAGGAGCAAATAGCGAGTAGCGAATAGGATCTTTTCCAGATCGCGCCGCTACTCTTTCCCTATTCGCTACTCACTACTACTCACTATTCCCTACTGCCTTAACTCTTGATCGCCTCGACCAGCGTCGTGCCCAGTCGCGCCGGCGACGGCGAAACCTTGATGCCGGCCGATTCCATGGCCGCGATCTTGTCTTCCGCGCCGCCCTTGCCGCCGGAAATCACCGCGCCCGCATGGCCCATGGTGCGGCCGGCCGGCGCCGTGCGCCCGGCGATGAAGCCCGCCATCGGCTTCTTGCGGCCGCGCTTGGCCTCGTCCTTGAGGAACTGCGCGGCGTCTTCCTCGGCCGAACCGCCGATCTCGCCGATCATGATGATCGACTTGGTCTCGTCGTCGGCCAGGAACATCTCGAGCACGTCAATGAACTCCGTGCCCTTCACCGGATCGCCGCCGATGCCGACCGCCGTGGTCTGGCCAAGGCCGACATTGGTGGTCTGGAACACCGCCTCATAGGTAAGCGTTCCCGAGCGCGAAACAACGCCCACCGAGCCCTTGCGGAAGATGTTGCCGGGCATGATGCCGATCTTGCACTCGTCGGGGGTCAGCACGCCCGGGCAATTCGGCCCGATGAGCCGCGACTTCGAACGATCGAGCCGTGCCTTGACCTTGACCATGTCAGTGACCGGAATGCCTTCGGTGATGCAGACGATCAGCGGGATCTCGGCCTCGATGGCCTCGATGATGGCCTCGGCGGCGCCCGCCGGCGGCACGTAGATGACAGAGGCGTTGGCGCCGGTCTTGTACCTGCCCTCGGCAACGCTGGCGAAGATCGGCAGCGTCTCGCCCTTGGAACCGGTCCAGGTCTCGCCGCCTTTCTTGGGATGGATGCCGCCCACCATCTTGGTGCCGTGATAGGCCAGCGCCTGCTCGGTATGGAACGTGCCGGTCTTGCCGGTCAGGCCCTGAACCAGCACCTTGGTGTTCTTGTCGACGAGAATGGACATGGGAGCCCTTTTCTAAAAACCGTTGATCGAGGAAGGCGAGATGCGCCGGTAGACGCCGCTCACCATGTCTTGCCAGCGATCGCCGCCGGCGGGTTTGAAATGCAGTCGCATGCGGTAGGCATCGGCACCGTCGAAAACATACGTCACGCGCGCCGAGCCGCGCGGCGACGACCGCTCCAGGACCAGTTCGGCGCCGTTCCATGCCCCCGTGGCCGGCAAGGCCGGCACGAAGCCCATGGAATCGAACTGGTGCATGGTGACGACCTTGTTCTGCTGGTCGAAGCCGAACACATTGTGCGAGCCGAAGGAGACGGTGCCGTCGCGGCGCTGCCTGTAGCGCTGCACCACGAACAGGCCGCCGAACTCAGCCTCTGCCATCACTTCGGACGTCGCGTTGCCTTCGTCGGCCCACTGCGTCGCCGCGATCTCCTCCTCGCCACGCCACGTGCCGACCAGCGCCTGCAGGCGCTGGTGATCGGCCGAAAGGGAGGAGAAGGACGCCGCGCTCATCGGTCAGAGCCGCTTCAGATCGGTGACGGTGTAGCCACTCTTGGCATTGCCGGTGTTCAAGGTCGTCGACGGCTCGAACATCAGCACCACGGGCTCCGAGGTCAGCGAGCGCGGCCGATGCTCGACGCCGCGCGGCACGACGATGAAATCGCCTTCGCCCAGCTCGACCGGCCCGTCGCGGAAATCGATGGCGATGCGCCCGCGCAGCACGAGGAAAGCCTCGTCCTCATGCTCATGCGCATGCCAGTCGAAAGTCTCGCCGAACTTTGCGACCTTGGCCTGGCTGTCGTTGATATCGCCGGCGATGTGCGGATCGAAGACCTTGGTGATCGTACGATCCGCAGCCTCGACCAGGTTTATCTTGCGAGGAGGCATCCTACGGGTTCCGCCTTTGCAGTTCCGATTTCAGGTCACGCAGTACGGCTACAATCTCTCGATTTGTCTCGACGAGCTCACGAACAGCGGCCGCATTGTCATGACCGGCAAATTGCCGGGCCCGCACATATTGTTTCAATGTCACGAGACCCCAGGCCCAGATGACCACGAAAACCGCCAACGGCAACCATGCGACTATGTACCCGAGCAGGCTTTGCGTGGCGTCGTGTTCCACAGCCGTATCAGCCCTTCACCGCCTTGACGATCTTCTTGGCTGCGTCATCCAGGTCGTCCGCCGAGACGACATTCAAGCCGCTGTCGTTGATGATCTTCTTGCCGAGCTCGGCATTGGTGCCTTCCAGCCGAACCACCAGCGGCACCTTCAGGCCCACTTCCTTGACGGCGGCGATCACGCCCTCGGCGATGACGTCGCACTTCATGATGCCGCCGAAGATGTTGATGAGGATGCCTTCGACCGCCGGGTCCTTGGTGATGATCTTGAACGCGGCCGTCACTTTTTCCTTGGAAGCCCCGCCGCCGACGTCGAGGAAGTTGGCGGGCTCGGCACCGTAGAGCTTGATGATGTCCATCGTCGCCATGGCAAGGCCGGCGCCGTTGACCATGCAGCCGATATTGCCGTCGAGGGCGACATAGGCGAGGTCGTATTTCGACGCCTCGATCTCCTTCTCGTCCTCCTCGGTGGTGTCGCGCAGTTCCATCAGGTCCGGGTGGCGGAACAGCGCGTTGTTGTCGAACGACACCTTGGCGTCGAGCACGCGCAGCCGGCCGTTCTTCATGACGATCAGCGGATTGACCTCGAGCAGGCTCATGTCCTTTTCGACGAAGGCCTTGTAGAGGATCGGGAACAGCGATGCGCCGTCCTTGGCCGCGTCGCCGCCGAGCTTCAGGGCGTCGTTGAGCTTCTTCACGTCGTCCGCCGTCACGCCCTTGTCCGGGTCGATGGCGACCGTGATGATCTTCTCCGGCGTGTCGTGGGCGACCGCCTCGATGTCCATGCCGCCCTCGGTCGAGACGACGAAGGCGATGCGGCCGACCGAACGGTCGACCAGGATCGACAGATAGAGCTCGCGGTCGATGTCGGCGCCGTCCTCGATGTAGAGGCGGTTGACCTGCTTGCCGTCCGCTCCGGTCTGCTTGGTGACCAGCGTGTGGCCGAGCATCTCGTTGGCGTTGGCGACCACCTCGGCCACCGACTTCGCGAGCCGCACGCCGCCCTTGGCGTCAGGGCCGAGTTCCCTGAACTTGCCTTTGCCGCGGCCGCCCGCGTGGATCTGGCTCTTCACCACGTAGAGCGGGCCGGGCAGCGCCTTGGCGGCGGCCTCGGCCTCGCCCGCCTTGAACACCGGCACGCCTTCGGCCACGGGCGCGCCGAAGCTCTTCAGCAGCGCCTTTGCCTGATATTCATGGATGTTCATGGCTTGTGTCTCCGGATCAGGGTCTTGGGGATCGGGGTCTTTGGATCACTTGCCGGCGAGATGCGGCGCGATCTTGACGCAGGCGTCCGTGAGGCCCTGCACGGCGGCCACCGAACTGTCGAACATCTTCTGCTCGGTCTTCGAGAGGTCGATCTCGATGACGCGCTCGACACCGCCGGCGCCGATCACCACGGGAACGCCGACATAGGTGCCCTTGACGCCGTACTGGCCGGAAAGATGCGCCGCGCAGGGCAGCACGCGCTTCTTGTCCTTGAGGTAGGATTCAGCCATCTGGATCGCCGAAGCGGCCGGCGCGTAGTAGGCCGAGCCGGTCTTGAGCAGGCCGACGATCTCAGCGCCGCCGTCGCGGGTGCGCTGCACGATCTGGTCGAGCTTCTCCTTGGAGGTCCAGCCCATCTTGACGAGGTCGGGCAGCGGGATGCCGGCAACCGTCGAATAGCGGATCATCGGCACCATCGAGTCGCCGTGGCCGCCAAGCACGAAGGCGGTGACGTCCTCGACCGAGACCTTGAACTCCTCGGCCAGGAAATAGCGGAAACGCGCGCTGTCGAGCACGCCGGCCATGCCCACGACATGGGTCTTCGGCAGGCCCGAGAACTTCTGCAGCGCCCACACCATGGCGTCGAGCGGGTTGGTGATGCAGATGACGAAGGCCTTCGGCGCGTACTTCTTCAGGCCGGCGCCGACCTGTTCCATGACCTTGAGGTTGATGCCCAGCAGGTCGTCGCGGCTCATGCCCGGCTTGCGCGGCACGCCGGCCGTGACGATGCAGACGTCGGCACCCTCGATGCCGGCATAGTCGTTGACGCCGGTCAGCCTGGAATCGAAGCCGTCGACCGGCGACGATTGCGCGATGTCGAGGCCCTTGCCCTGCGGAATGCCCTCGGCAATATCGAACAGAACCACGTCGCCGAGGTCCTTGAGGCCGATCATGTGCGCGAGCGTTCCGCCGATCATGCCCGAGCCGATAAGCGCTATCTTGTTGCGTGCCATGTCAGGATGTTTTCCCTTTGTTGTGACGGCGCCCCAAATCCTTGACGACTTGATGACGCGCCGGGCCGGAATGCCGCGGGGCAACCGCGAAATTTCGCCGCACCCCATAGCTCCGGCCCGAAAAATATTCAAACGATTCTTTTCGAGTGAACGTTTTCAATCGGTTAGAAACGATGGGATTTACGTAAACGTCAAAATTATCCAGTCTCACCAAGGGAATTTACACAATACGCATCGAAACCAGAAGACTAAACGCGGGTGATGACGGCCTTGTGAAACGGATAGCCGGGAATGTGTTCGACCCGACAGCGGGGCAGGATCGGCCGGCCTCGCCCAACCATATCATGAGCTCCCGATCACATGCGTCCGGCTTCCGGACGCCGCATCGCTGACGCGCGCGACGTTGTTCGCCACGCGACGAGGCGCGTCCGCTATGCCTGCGCCTGCCGCGCTTCCCCGGCTGGCGGCCGCTCCGTCTGCCGCTGCGCCCAGTCGTCCAGCCAGTCGCGGCTTTGCATTTCGATCAACCGCGATGCCGTGCGCTCGAATTCGAAGACCTCGACGCCGCGCGTCGCCGTGTAGAGTTGCGACGGCTGCGCCGCTGCGCTCATCACCAGCCGCGCGTGATGGTCGTAGAGCGTATCGACCAGCAGGATGAAGCGCTTGGCCTCGTTGCGCTTGCCTTCGCCGAGCACCGGCACCTGGTCGATGAAGATGGTGGGGAAGCGGTCGACGATGGCCAGGTAGTCGCGCGCCCCGAGCGGCTTTTCGCACAGGTCCGCGAAGGAAAAGCGCGCCGCGGCGCCCGCCGCGCGTGGCACGACCACGCGCCGGCCCTTCACCGTCAGCGTCGTCTCGGCCGTCGGCGCGCCGCGCGTCATCGCCGCCCAGGCCGCATCGAGGGCGGCATCGGCGGCCGCGTCGGCGGGCGTGACGTAGACCGGCATGCTGCCGAGCTTCTCCAGCCGGTAATCCTTGTCGCTGTCGAGCGTCATCACCTCGGCGTTACGCTCCAGCAGGCTGATGAAAGGCAGGAAGAGCTGGCGGTTCAGGCCGTCGCGATAGAGGTCGCGCGGCGCGACGTTGGAGGTGGCGACCAGCACGACGCCATTGGCGAACAGCGCCGAGAACAGCCTGGACAGGATCATCGCGTCGGCGATGTCGGTGACGGTGAATTCGTCGAAGCACAGCACCCAGGCCTGCTCGGCCAGCGCCCGCGCCACCGGCGGGATCGGATCGTCCTCCTTGACGGTGACATCCTTGCGCGCCTGCCGGTGCTTCTGGATGCGATCCTGCACGTCGGCCATGAAATCGTTGAAATGCGCGCGGCGCTTGCGCCTGACGGGCAAGAGCTCGAAGAACATGTCCATGAGCATGGTCTTGCCGCGGCCGACACCGCCATGGATGTAGAGGCCCTTGACCGTTTCCTGAGGCTGCTTCTTGCGCGCGAACAGCCAGCCCAGGGCGCTGGATTTCTGCGCCAGGCGCTTGGCCGAGATCTCGTCAGTCAGCCGGTCGAGCGCGGCGGCAATGCGTTCCTGCTCCGCATCGCGCGCTATCGCGCCGGTCTCGACCAGATGGTCATAGCGCTGCCGGACGGTCGCATGGGTCTGAAGTCCGTCACGCAGATGCATCGGTCACGTCGTTCTGGAGCTATTCCGGAAAAGGCGGTTCATCCGGAATTGCGTAAAAACAAATGCCTGAAAGGGCTCGGCACTCCATCGCGCCAAGCCACCCGAGAGGCGGTTCGCTCTACCTTGTAAGCGAGATGGGCTGGCCATTGGAAGTCTAGCCGTGGAATTTCGACCCGCCCGAGGAATAGAGGCGCGCGAGCGTGCCGCCATTGTCGTCATAGAGCGTGAGCTGCTTGCCGGACACGTTCCACGACTTGATGCCGTCGATCGGGGCCGGGCAATGCAGCGGACCGGCGCGATAGCCGGCGCCGAACTTGGTCTGCGGTGTCGCCACCTTGCAGCTCTGGCCCGAAACATTGACGTTCCAGACGCCGGCAACGCTGGCCGCGGTAAGGTCGGCGGCGCCGGCGGGAGCCGAACCGTCCGGCGGCAGGGACGCGACCTGCGTGTTCTGCGGCGCGCTGGGGAACTGCGAGGGATCCGTGGTGCCGGGCGAAGCCGGCGGCGGCAATTGGTTCTGCGTCACCGTGCCGGACGGTGCCGGCGCGAGCGGCGCCGGCTGCTGGTTATCCATCGACGAGAACCGAGAGGTCGTGCAACCGCTCGCGACCATGGCGGCCAGGGACACGGCCAGCAGGCCGCCTTTCGAAAACTTCATTCCAACCTCCGTCGGAGCGGGCCCATCCGCCGTCCGCGCAATCTCGCCCCACCAAAAAGGACAAGGTGGCAAAATTTCAACCCGATATGGTTAAAATACGGTTTGCGGCGAGATTTGTTGCAAATTTATCGCAATCATCCCGCCAGCGCCGCGCTCGGCACGAACACGTAGCCGTCCGGTCCGACGACATGGCATTCGCGCAGGCCGTGCGGCTTATCGATGGAGCCGGCAAGCACGATGTGCCCGGACCGGCGCGCCCGTTCCTCGACGGCATCGGGATCGGCGCCGTAGAGGCGCAACTCGACGCCAGCGCCGCGCGTGTCGGCGCCGGCGATGACGCCGCTCATCGGATTGTCGAGATAACTATGGTCGGCATGCAGCATGAACACCGAACCCAGCAGTTCCACCGCGGCGAAATCCTCGTCGGCGTAGACGGTCCTGGCGCCCAGCACCTCGCTGCAGAACGCTTCCATCGCCGCCATATCGGAAACCAGCAGGTTGACGCCCAGCCCGCGCGGCAGGGAACGGCCGAAATCATCCGCCTTCATCCAGGGTGTCTTCGTCCGCTTCTTCACAAGAGCATCTCCTTTGGATCATGCCTGCCTCTGGGGAAATGTCTCAACGCGGCTCGAAGCGATAGAGCGGTTGCGAGAACGGCATCGCACGACCCAGGAGACCAGCGCAACGGCGATCCAGCGCGCGCGCCAGTGCATGGGTCCTCAACAACGCGGTTTTCCAGTCGCTGGCAGTTTTCAACAGAGTCAAGGCATCCGCTGGGCGACCGGCTGAGATGAGGATATCCGCGGCCGCAAGGCGATCCTCCGGAGAGATTGCCTTGCCTCCCTTCAGCGCGCGCGCCAGATCAACCCACTTTTCCCAGGGAAATGATGTCGTAAGCCCCCCAGGGCGCGGAGGCGGTCCGGCCACCTTACCCTCCACGAAGGGTGCGAGCGCCAGTCGCGCCAAAGCTCGGTCGACGAATTCCTCTGCAGTTTCACCCTGCATTTCGGAAACGCCAAAGCGCCCGAGAACGCCATCACGGCCACGGCGCCCGAAAGTATCGTCGAGCCGGTAAGCCATGGAGGCAACCAAGGCATCGGGGTCATCTATTGGATCCAGCCGCTTCGCTGAAATCTGTGCATTGAGCTCTGCGGCAACCACGGTGCCGACCCGCCGGTCGCCACTCAGGTACATCGACGTCATCAGTATTTCGGGTACGGGCGAATATTTCACCAAGTGCCCGATCGCCCGCCAAGCTTCACCCCATCCCGCTTTTCCCCAAGCGGTCTTTCGATCCAGCGCCTGCACCTCCTCAGGCTGTGCTGAAATGTCGAAGGAGGGACGAAAATTTTCCTCATACAGCGCTTCACGGATCGTTTGCTCTCGCCAGGCCTTTTGGTTGGAACCTCCTGGTGGCCGAGGAGCAGCGGAAAGTCGGTCGAGGTAGGACACAAAGTCCGTGAGATTATCCTTGAGAGCCAACAACTGAAGCGCCAGTGACGTGGCGCCCGCGTCTTCCGCTCGCTTGGCCAGGTTGAACTTTGCTTCATCGTCGAGATCAGCCAGTGCCTTCGCAATCGCGGTCGCAGCCAACGATGCATTATAGGGATCGGATGTCTGCCAGCGCGCAAGCTCGTTCAGTAGCCAGTCGCCGCCGTCCTCGATCACCAGCGCAAGCCATGCCGATTCGCCAAGCTGAGACACAATCGATTTGGTGTTGGGAAGCGGTTGCATGTTTGCGATCATGGCCGCTCGGTCGGGCCTTGTCGCATAGGCAAGTCTGAGTTCGACAATTCGCAGCGGTGGATGACTGCGCTTTTCAAGCCTTGCCAGAAGCGCTGAGCCTTCGACGTAGCTCAGGTCACCGTATCGGATTTTCAGGTAGGCGGCGTCGTCACCGACACGATCTCGCCAGAAATTCGGGAATGTTGCCGGTTCGGCAAGGAGAAAATCAGTTGCTGCCAGGATAGTTGGCGCGTAGCTGCAAGTTTTGGGCTTATCTTGCTGCGCGGCAGCCACCGGCGAAATAGATACGATCCCAAAGACCACAAGAATTCTCAGCCAACGCATAGCGCCCCTCTCCGCTTCGACAGGCGACCCTACATTGAAACTTGTGGACCGACACCAGCGAACTCCCTCGCCACATCCGAAGGTGCCACCGGCTCTAGTTTCCCTCGGCATCGGTCGGCAAACGCTAGCACTGGCCAACACAAAGCCTAAGTTCTGGGAATTGTTTTATCCGGAGCAAAATCTTGATCGTCGGAAAGAAAGCCGCCAACCGCTACTACAGCGGCCCGCCCAGCGATCATTTCGACGGCACGCTGTTTTTCAATCCCGACGGCAAGCCGCCCGGCCGGTTCACCGATCTCCTCAAGTGGCAGTTCGGCGGCGGTCGCGCGAAATGGCCGGCGGCATGGCCCAGTCCCCATCCCAGCGCCAGGCCCATCGGGCGGGTGGGGGGCAATTCGCTGCGGCTCACCATGGTCGGCCACGCCTCGCTGCTGATCCAGGCGTCCGGGCTGAACATCCTGACCGATCCGGTGTGGTCGGACCGCGCCTCGCCATTCGCCTTCGCCGGGCCGAAGCGGGTCAACGAGCCGGGCATCGCCTTCGCCGACCTGCCTCCGATCGACGTGGTGCTGGTCAGCCACAATCACTACGACCACCTCGACCTCGCGACGCTGAAGCGGCTGAAGCAGGGCCATGACCCGCTGGTCGTGACGCCGGTCGGCAACGATGCCATCATCCGCGCGGCCGTGTCCGGCATGCGCATCGCCGCGCACGACTGGGGCGAACGGCTCGATCCCGGCAATGGCGCGACGATTCATGTCGAGCCCGCGCATCACTGGTCGGCGCGCGGGGCGCGCGACAGGCGCATGGCGCTTTGGGCCGGATTCGTCATCGAAACCGCGAGCGGCAACATCTACTTCGC
>ERZ778023.4917-NODE-4917-length-10623-cov-41.154902_pt1 | contig 10623 bp, 8 predicted proteins | sample MGYA00375753_ERZ778023 | MGnify/ENA primary metagenome ERZ778023 (study PRJEB29350, sample SAMN05389822) | bioreactor metagenome | isolation source: Ammonium sulfate bioreactor | place: South Africa: University of Cape Town | collected 2014-04-04 ...
GTGCAAAACTATCGCCAATAAGTGAAAGTCTTCGATTGGTCAGTTTTGATGCGTCTGAAAATGTATTCTGTTAAATTTCTACCTCGATAAGCGACGTGATCAAATAGCCACTAATGACAAAAAATATATCGACACCAACATAACCTCCACTAAATAACAACATAAAACCAGCATGATAAAAAATAAGTGGTAACAGAGCAATTACTCGTAGTCCATCGATTTCTTGACGATAAAACATCATTGATTGATCGTTTACAAAAAAACGATCAACTCAGCTCAATAAGAAAGAAACACTTGAGTTTCCTGTTTGTTTAAGAATCCATAAATAATAAAAAAAGAACCGAACGAAAGGAATTCTTGTTCAACATCTTGTGACATCGACATTATACAGCTGACATTTTCATAAATGTATATTTTATTCAGAAAGAAATCAATGTTTTTGTCGACGAAAAAGTTCGTTCTTAATTTGACCGAGATACTTTTATTTGTGTTCTTCTAATCTGTTTGATAAGTCGACACATTTTCTCGAACAAGCATTTTTTTTATCTAGTCCAATGCATATATAAAAGCAGTGTTGTCTTACGGCCATTTCAGTTAATATGGCCGTTCGTATACATTTATTTCTTAGTTGTGTCGCATTATTCATTTGCACATTGAGTAATATTAAAGCATATCGTTTGAGTCAAGCGGTGAGTAGGGGAGAAAGAAATTACCGATTCATTATATCGATTTCATAGATGTCACAATACGGAAACTTCTCATGGAAAGATTGCAATAACACTAGTAAACCTGCTCATATTCATTCGTTTTCAATGTTACCTGATCCAGCCAAATTACCCGGTAAAAATTTTTATTTCTAAATAATAACTGTAGTTTAGTTGGAGTTTTCCTTTTGTTTCAAGGCAATCTTTCAATAAGCACCACGTTTACTTTGACATCAGCCATACCAAGCGATGTTTCTGTATGCACATTTTCATAATTATTTGTTCGAAATCAAAATAATTTTTGTTAGCTTGCAGTCGTAATGGAAAAGAAAGTTGCCAGTTTCTTTGTTAAAGTTCCATGTATAGACCAAATTGGATCATGTATGTATCCGAATATGTGTGAACTATGGACAAAAATTTGTCCAAAACTCAATGGTAATGGTAATATTCCATGTAACTGTCCAATTCCGCCAGGCAATTACACAGCAAATAATATCATTATTGGTCTTAATTTCCCTGGCACAATATACACAGGAGACTTTCGTGTAACTGGTCGATTTGTTTCACCTACGGGTGGTGAAATTTCGTGTGTTCAATTTTTCATGACAATGGCATAATTCTATTGATTTTTCTATATCTTTTTTACCTTTTACAAAGAAGAAAATAAAGAGTATTTCATGTGTGTATTTTTAAGATGAGAGTTATCAAATAAAAAAACTCGTTCTCAATTCTGACCTATTTACTAGAAACAAAACAACCAAGATAATCAAGAGAAAGTGCGCGAAAAGAATCATACATCGTCTATAGATAGCAGAAGTAAATATCATTTTTCGTTCTATTTGTTGTGGATTTATATATCATTTCGATTTGAACTAATAACTAAGAACGTTCTTATCTAAATTTTACTTGGGTGAATTGCGGTGGACCTGCTGCTCCACTTCATTTTCAATCGTTTTCTATTTCATCCTATCCGTTTAAAGTACCTGGTAAATACTTTGTTCGTCAAATAAACAGAAAACTGGTACTAAATTTCTTTTATTTCTGTTATAGATAAATAAAAAAATGACATTCATATTTGATCAAGTTCGATCATCGAATTATTCAAAAACAATCAAGAGACTTCTAAAAAGATGTCATTGGCGACAGAATACTATTCTTGAAGTCGTCGAATGGAGAGAATCGAAACCAATTTCTCTTTTTATGTACGATCTTTTTCTTATATTTTAACATTTTTAATAGATATTTATTTATCATCTTATATGCATAGGAGATGAATAGTTTATTTCTGCATAAAATCTCCAAACAAATATTATTTTATAATCACTATTTTCCTTATTATATCGGTGGTTACAGGAATTTTAATACTTTGCCTTGCTTCTTGAAAGTCACGTAATTAGACATTGCTGTTGTTAATTCTGGTAGTAATAATACGTATAACTATATTTCAAGGATATGGTAATGGATCATTTGAAGCCATTAGATCGTGTACAACTGGTGATAGCTATTCAACCATGATTTATTTCCATTCATGTATTCCAGCAATGATATCCGCATTCGATACTATTGGAATGACAGTATTTTCTCTTGAAAATGACCTCAAACTACACAATTCAAGCATTATATCGATATGTCGTTACCGTTTATCCAACATATCACAAATCAAATTCCAATATTGTGTGCCTTTATGATATCTTATTGTTCTCTTGTAATATTCATTTATATGAAATTAATTGCTCATGTACATAAAAGCGAGAGAGAACGTGCATTTTCTACTCATTATATTGGTTCACCTCGATGACAATTAAGAATGACTGGTATTTAAATGAGCATTAAAAATACAGAAATGAGCAATAAAAAATTCCTTTTTAAGCAATTACATATTACGAAATGGGTAATAATTAATTCATTAAATAGCAGTATTAACTTCATATTTTAGCAATAAGAAAAAGAAAAACTCCAATTTTTATTTCAACATTTGACAATAATAAATAGAGAAATGAGCAATTAATATACTATTGTAGCAATAAAGCTTTTCTAGCCTTAGATGGTCTGCCTCGTTTTCTTTTGGTGCCAATCTCCACAGTCACAGTTTTTGCTTCAGGTGGAGGTTTGCAATATTTCAGTCGAATGGAGATTCCGATGAAGTGCTCACAAAGATAATTTTTAAGAAAAGATGGGCAAGTGCAAGTTGCTGTTCTCCATTCTTCAGGATTGTTAGAGAAGCACAGACACCATATTTTGAAGTAGACAGACTTGTACGTATCAAATAAATTAAACCTACAACTTTCATAAATTTTATCAAAATATTACTCAATGGTGGCATTCAATTACACATAAGAAATCAGACACACTCGAAAAGAATAACAAATCAAATATATATATATTATCAGCTAAAAATTAATATTGTAACGCTTTATTTTCATCTAAAATAAAAAAAACTCAATTTTAGTCCATCTTTAGAAAATTCGGAGTCTAAGTGAACGAAAATTACTGCTATATCGGATTTTGCAAAAAAAAATTGTTCATGATGATATGAGAGAAAGAGAAACACTGATTTTTGCCCTTGAATGATTTCAGTGAAATCATTTCACTAATTAGAATTTTTTAAAATTAAAATTCAAGGGTTCTTAGCAAGCTTATTTTTCGCTCCACTTTCTTCATAGTTAATTTACAACGTCAGTATAATTATCTAGAGAGGAAAAAAAAACGTTTTCTTTAAATGTTAAATAATTCAATACAAAGTTGCAGCAAATTTTTCTGTAATATTGAATAAATGACGACAAAAATCAAATCAATATTTCAATCGCTTTATTCTCAAGCAAGTGATTATAATCTTTTTATTTCTGATGAAAATGATTATGATGATGAGCCAAGAGATCCTGCAATGACTGTTAAATATCAAAAATATACAACTCGATTGTACATCGTATTGGTTTTAGTATGTATGTATGTACTTTTCTATGCTAATTTAATGAATTTTCAAGCACGAACCATTGTTGTCAATAATATCGATTCGAATAAATTTGACAAACTCTACTCAGAACATGGTGATACTCTTTCATGTCCATGTTCGACAATTGCAATATCGTATGAACAATTCGTTTCGAATACAATACAATTTCATCCTGTTTGTTCGAGTTTCTTTGTTAGCAAAACATGGATAGACGCACTCTATATATTCAATAGAACTGCGTATGATGTTGGAGACTTTAGAAAAACAGCTAGTTCTCAAGTATGATTTTTTAAGAAAAAAAAAGTAATTCATCTGTATTCGTTTGTTTAGTTTCAACTCTTATCTAGCCTTTGTGCACTTTATCAAGACGTTACGTCGAAAAATGAGGCAAATCTGAATAGTAATCAGTTGATTACAATTTCTCTGCTTCCTCAATTCAAAGTTGAATCTGAAGTTAATGCTACTGTCAAATTCTACAGAAGCAGTTCATCGACTCGAATTCTTTCATTTATTGACTATTTTCGAATTATGACTCAATCAAACAATTTTGTTACGGCTCTTGGTACAAATACATTAATGTCACATTCTAATATGATCGAATCTGCTGACACTCTCCTTTCACACTCTACTTATTTCATAGAAGATGATCCCGATAAACCAATAGATACTCTTGATTGCGGAATTGATAACATACTTGTGCCAACTGGCATATCATCAGATGTTTCTTACATTTCACTTTTTCAATTTAGTAGCTGGAAGAATGACACCGAACATTCAAAAATAGTGAAAGGATTTTTTACAGGATGTCTCCCATTTGAATCTCTACTTCAATCTACATTAGATTGTCTCTATGAAATTGATTGTCTTCAATTAATCAATGATAATTTTCCATCTCTGAATGAAATGAATTTAAATCTATCGGATTATATTTTACATTCGAATAGAACAAATCATACAATCTACAATTATTTATCAAATCTCTTCATTAATGAATGGACAACAACATTGAATTATACAGCATATTTTCAAACTTGTAATCCATCAAAATGCACATATACAACGACAACAGCAGACAACATTGATTATTCATCTGCAATTGCAGTTTTCATCAGTTTATATGGTGGTTTAGTTTTGATTCTTCGTTCAATTTCATCATTTTTTATTAATATTCTATTTAAATTTCAAGATCACTCAATAACTCAACAAAAATGTATTCAATGGATAAAACAATTAAATCTATATAAACTTGCCAATCAACGCACGGAAAATGAAATCAAACAACAAAAATTAAATACGTATACTTATTTGATTCTATTATTAAGTATGATTACTGTTCTTATCGTTTTTAATTCACTGAATACTCAAATAGTTACAACAAGTATTTCCAATCCATCATTAGCTACTTATGAGAGTTTACAACAAAATCATCTCGATACATTGACATGTCCTTGTTCTACTATGGCATTACCTTACGATGAATTTATGTCATTTTCTCCAGTTTTACATCAAATATGTTCAAGTGATTTGATTCGAGATGAATGGATATCAACTTTACAAGAATGTACTACTGAATTTCTTGCCATGGATTGGCGTAATCGAGCTTATAAACAATTTCGTTTATTATCTCAACTTTGTCAATTAGCTAATGAAACGATCAGAATAGCTGTGAATGAATTCTTATTACAATCATTTGTTGTTTCGAATGCACCTATCGAAAAAGATTTTAATTTACAAATACAAAAGATCCTCGTTCAATTTTATGAATCAACATTTGTTTATTTTCATCATTTAATTGATACAGTTAATCTTCACATACAAGTTGATCAACCTTTCATGTTAAGTTTTACTGCATTTATGTCAGCAGTCAATTATTACTCTGTAAAACCTATTGAGTCCAATGCAACAAATAATAATTCACTAGTCGAGGTATGCACGATTTTTTTCTACGTAGGTAATTAAAGACGATGAATACTTGTAGATTACACTATCATTGAATAGTCTTGGAGACAACAATACGAACTCGAGCAAGTGCTATTGTCCTACGAATCCTGAATGTCAAACATTGTCAATGATCTTTGATATTGATTTTACCGAACGCATTATACAATATACTAGTGATCGTATATCTTATATTGTACCTGATTCATTTCTTGGATGTTCAGAAATTAATTCTCTTTTATTATCGACACTTGAATGTTTTTTTTCTGATTCAATTTGTTTTGATATTGCAAGAAATTATTTACAACAAACGTACGTATGGAATATTAACAGTGTGTTCCCAATATTTGAGATAAATGAAGCCAGTCCAGTATGGTTCAATGCTAAACCTCTTATATATAATTCTACAACAACTAATCTCTATCGAAATACTTCAATTTCAACAATTATGCGAAATCTTATGATCGAACAATGGAATCCATCTTATTCATACGAAAATTTCTATCAATTATGTTCACCAAATTATTGTATGTTTCAAACGAGAGTTCGTACAAATAGTCTCATTCAAATTATTGTTTTATTTATTTCAATGATTGGTGGTCTTATGATTTCGATACGTTTAATTGCACCATATTTAGTCATTTTTATTATGAAATTAATGTCGATATTTCATAGAAAAGAGGAAGAAGAAGAAAATAACAATAATAATAATAATGATAATCAAATCAGTTTGTGTGAACGATTGAAATTACTTAAACAAAAATTGCTAAAAACATTGTATGATGTTTTTATTAATTTAAATGTTTTTCCTCGTCATACTTTTCGTAATGATATTGATCAAATAACAGCTAAATATTACGGACGAATGGCTACTCGTCTTTATTTCATTCTACTAATTGTTTGTTCTGTAATTCTTATCTTATATACTGTTATTCAGCAACAGATTATGACAAAAGAATTTAATGAACCATCATTTGAAAGATATAATGAACTCGTACAAAAATATGGTGATCAATTAAAATGTTCTTGTTCATCGATTTCATCTACATATGGTCAATTCATTGAAATTAAGCCTATATTTCATGAGATTTGTTCAAGTTCATTTACTTCAAATGAAATAATCAAAAATCTTGCAATAAGTTTATCATCCGATCTGTTAGCATATGAGAAAAACGATTATCGTCGTTACATATCATCTCATATTCAATATCTTCGAGGATTATGTCAAATATCAATTCAATCGATTAACAATTCAATCGAACAATTTCTTTCAACATTATTCATATCGAGAGATTTGTTATTTGAATCTGATTTTTATGAACGTATCGATATTCTAGTTGAACAAACAAGACAAAATGCTCCGGATAATCTAAATGCAATATTTTTCTTGATTCGCAATATCAATTTTGGTAATGCTATTGTATCTGCATATGGAACAAATTTTAGATATGTTAGTGATTGGCAGGTGACAGTTGCCAGTGTCGCGGAGGCTAAAAGTGAAATTTATGATAATGATTGTCTGTGTGCATTAAATATGAACTGTACAAGTCAAGCTTATTTCATTAAAATGAATTCATTAGAACAAATTCCTATTCAAGGTCTTAAAATTGGTTGTACACTAAGTGAATCATTTCTTTCTTCGACTCTCGAATGTTTTTATAATGATTCATGTGTGAATATAATTAAACAATATACAAATTATACATTTTCTCTTCAACCTTTGGTAAATCAATCTCAAATTCATCGTACAATCAATGAATTAGTTGAGAATTTATTCATTGATCAATGGATGATAACAAAGAATTACTCGCCATATTATCAAAAATGTTCACCTAAATTATGCACATATACTTATGTACAAAGAGTTAATTTGATCTATTTAATATCTCTTATACTTGGTTTTCAAGGTGGTTTATCAATTGTTCTCAAATGGATTTGTCCACGATTAGTTCAATTGGCTCTAAGAATGAAAAGAAATCGAAGAAACCGTTTAACTATAATTCATCCGACAAATGAATTATCAACAAAGAAATATTTCAAATTTCTATTATTCTGCTTGTTAACCATAGTTTTGATAGTATGTATTGTTGTTTTTTCGATTTATTTTCCTCGTCATACAAATCATTCAGCCACGACATATGCAACAGGTAGATTATTTTTTGTTGACTATTGAAAATATCGAATCTATTTGTTAGTTTCATCAACAGAATCGACATTGCATACAAATGTAACTACAGTATCAACAGTAGTTACATCCGCTACGACACGTGAGTATTCAAATGTTTATTATGCGAAATTTGTGACGAATTTTTTTTCCTTGATGTTAGCATGTAATTTAAAATTCGAACCAATATCAATAATAATGCCTGAATCTTATGATAGTATGACGCCAATTGTTATTGGTGATTTCAATAACGATAATCATCAGGATATAGCTTATACGATCACTAACAATTTCGATGGAGTGGCTGTAATACTTGGAAATGAAAATGGTACATTTGGTGAACCGATTATTACTTTGATGAAATCAATTAGTTTAAACATATATTTTTCTACTACTGCTGATTTTAATCATGATAATCTGCTCGACATAGTTCTAGCAGATGATTCTCTACCAAGTATTCGTGTTCTTGCCGGATATGGTAATGGAACTTTTCATGAAATAATATTCGTAGTAGACAATTGCTCGGATGGTATCTATGGAGCATCGATTGGCAATCTAAATAATGATGAATTCTTAGATTTCACTGTTGTCTGTTTACCATTAACATCGATAGTAGTCATTTTCGGAAATGCAAATGGAACTTTTGCACAAAATATAATTGTCAATAATTTTATTCGAATAAACATTCAAATAATGTTAATTAGAATTGCCGATGTAAATAATGATAATTATGGTGATTTAATAGTTGTTAATTCTAAGGATTGCAGTATTAATACATTTCTCGGCTCTGGGAATGGATCATTTGATACACCGAAAATTTCTCTAATAAGTAGAAATATATATATACTATCGGCACTCATTGACGATTTTAATAACGATAAGAAACAGGATGTAGTTTTTATGAATTTAATGGGAATTGGTTTGATGTTCGGATATAATGATGGGACTTTTGATGTGACAATTAAATTAAAATTAAAAGGTGCTCGTGTGCCTGATGTTCCACTAGCTGCCAGTGATTTTAATGGTGATGGGTATCTTGATTTAGTAATCACTACGTATTATCCTTATACTGTGATCATTCATTTCGGTGATGGAAATGGAAATTTTGAATTATATACAATATTTGAATCAGAAATCAGCAGTTATAATAAATATATCGCTGCTATTGACTTCAATAGTGACGGCTATCAAGATATATTTACGGTTTCTTACTTTGGAGTATATATTTTTTTAAATACAGGTCAATGTAATAATGAATCAGAAATTTTCGAAACAAGTACTTCAATAACGCAATACACTTCTTAAATGTCCGCTTCTGTATTTCATTGTTAACACATGAATAAATGATTTGTTATAGATAAAGAGTTTTAATATATGCAGAAAGAACGTGAACTCTCATCTTATCTTCTTTTTGTGACGATAATATGAAATAATGTTTTCTACACTCGTCTTCTACGTATTAATTTTCATTCAAACTTCTAATTCATTAAATAATGGATTAGGAAGAACACCACAGATGGGTATGTGTCTTTATAGTTTTGATTTTAGAAATAATTAATTCATTTTAAATAAAGGATGGAATAGTTGGAATCATTTTCGTTGTCGTATTAATGAGGATATCGTTCGAAAAACAGCAGATGCCATTGTAGCATCAGGTTTAGCGAAAGCTGGTTATCAATATGGTATGTGTGTGTGTGTGTGTGTGTTTTATTCGTAAACAGATGAGTCTATTTTAACGATTATTTTTTTAAAGTGAATCTTGATGATTGTTGGCAGAAGACTCGGGACGCTCAAGGGAATATTCAACCAGATCCCACTACTTTTCCAAGTGGTATTCCAATACTCGTCGATTATGTTCATTCGAAAGGACTCAAATTTGGTCTCTACACAGGTATACGTACATATGAATCTATAGTAATTGCGTACATAGTGCACTTTATTTTTCAGCTAGAGGTACTCTGACATGTCAAGGTCGACCGGGATCATTTGGTTATGAAGTAAAAGATGCAAATACTTATGCAAGTTGGAATGTAGATTATTTAAAAATGGATACTTGTCAGCATACAGGCGGTAGACCGGCAGAAGTCGAATATTCGATCATGCGACTGGAAGACCGATATTTTTCTCTCTATGTGGTATGTACAGAAACAGATCAAGATTTATTATCGATTGTTCTTTTTTTTTTCAGGAGGTGTCAATGAAAGTGATCTTTGGCCGCCAAATGTTGGAAATAGTTGGCGAACTACGAGAGATATAAGAAATAATTGGACATTAATGATATCAAATATTCAATTGGTAAATAATTAACTGATAGTTGAAAAAATATTGTCATTTTCAGAATGATAAATGTGCTAATAGAGCAGCTCCAGCTCCATCTGATCCAGGTTAGTTGACAGAGACCTTTTTTAAATTTTCTTATATCTTTGTTTACATAATGAAGATAGTTCTACTTTCAATCGAAACGGTATGATTTGCACAACCTGGAAACGTGGAAATGCACAGGGATATTCATGCAAGACACCAAATCTACAATCCCATGGAGATTTTGACAAAATATTTAACGGAAACCCGTGGAATATACTACAAGGATCATGGCCTGATAGTCATCAACCGTCATCAGGTGGCACCTGGAATTGGAGGTATAAATTCCAAAATTCACATTAAGTATCGAAACAGACAAAGAAATCACCATTGAAGTCATTAAAACATCGAAAAATAACAACTACCTTTATCAGAAGACTCCGAGTCTATTAACAAGGAAGCGATAATTGAAAATTTGGCATTGGGAACTAAGTTTACTAATACAATCATCAAAGATCAATTCTTAATAAAGTATTTCAAGGTAAACATAAAGATGAAAACGA
>ERZ778023.4924-NODE-4924-length-10597-cov-3.754696_pt1 | contig 10597 bp, 8 predicted proteins | sample MGYA00375753_ERZ778023 | MGnify/ENA primary metagenome ERZ778023 (study PRJEB29350, sample SAMN05389822) | bioreactor metagenome | isolation source: Ammonium sulfate bioreactor | place: South Africa: University of Cape Town | collected 2014-04-04 ...
GACATGGACTGCCGGCGCAGCCCTCATTGCAGAGACCTGGCATGCGAGCCGTCGCGGCAAGGGTGGGGCGCTTATGCAGATGGGGCTGCCCATCGGCGCCATTCTCGCGATTGCGATTTCCGGCATCGTGAGCGCCGCGTACGGCGGTCTTGTCGACAGCGGTTGGCGTCTGCTTTTCCTGATTGGCGCGCTGCCGTTCTTCATCCTCTTCTGGGTGGCACGCAAGACGCCTGAGTCGCCCATCTGGCTCGAGCGGCGGCAGGCGAGCGCAACGCCCTCGAGTGGCACCCAGGCGGGCGACGAGAAGCTCAACGTTCGCGGTCTTCTGCTCGCGTTCACGTTCATCTTCTTCCTGCAATACCTCTACTGGGGTGTGTTCACCTGGACGCCGACATTCCTCGTCACGGTGAAACACATCGACTTCGTGCATAGCTTGAAGTTTGTGCTCGCGCTTCAGTTCGGCGCCATCACGGGGTTCCTGCTGTTCTCGGCCTTTGTCGACCGCCTTGGTCGCCGTCCGATGTTCCTGGCCTATCTGCTGGTGGGCGCGGGGGCTGTGCTCGTGTACATCCTGTCGTCGAACGCGATGCTGCTCATGGCGGCGATATTCCTCACGGGGTTCAGCGTCAACGGGATTTTTGCCGGCGCCGGGCCGTTCCTCGCAGAAATCATCGGAAACACCGCGAAGCGCGGTTTCTTCATGGGACTCGCCTACAACGGCGGACGACTTGGTGGCTTCATCGCACCGCTGGTCATCGGCGCGCTAGCGTCGACGTCGGGCGGCTTTGTCCTTGGGCTGTCCACGACGATCGTCGCCTTCATCGCCGCTGCGATCGTCGTCTTCTTCGCGCCGGAAACCCGCGGAACGACGCTTTCATAACGGCGTCGGACGCGCCAGGCGTGGGGACACCCATCGCGGCGATGGCTGCCGTATGGGACACCGTACTGGCCGCCGCGGGCGTGTCCGCTATCGCCACGCAACGACTCAGACAATAGCGCTCCGGTGCACAATAAATTGGGAGACAACGATGCAACTCACGGGTGTTAGGGAGCAATCCGCGATCGAGCGCCAGACCGTACGGAAGGTCGTGTGGCGTCTCGTCCCGTTCTTGATGGTGTGTTACCTGCTCGCCTTCATCGACCGAGGCAACGTCGGCATGGCCTCGCTCCAGATGAATCACGATCTTGGCATGTCGGCGCGCGTGTTCGGATTCGGTAGCAGCCTGTTCTTCATCTCCTACTTCTTCTGTGAAGTGCCGAGCAATCTCGCGCTTCAGAAGTATGGCGCGCGACTCTGGATCGCTCGCATCATGATCACGTGGGGCATTGTGTCGGCGGCGATGGCGTTGGTGCACAACGCGACGAGTTTCTACGTTCTTCGATTCCTGCTGGGTGCGGCCGAAGCCGGCTTCTTCCCGGGGGTCCTGCTGTACCTCTCGTACTGGATTCCGACGTCGTATCGCGCGCGTATCGTGGCAACGTTCATGGTCGCCATTCCGGCAGCAAGTTTCATCGGTTCGCCGATTTCCGCGCTACTGCTTCAGATGGACGGTATCGCCGGTCTGCGCGGTTGGCACTGGCTCTTTATTCTCGAGGGTGTGCCCACGATCCTGCTGGGCATTGCCTGCCTGTTCTTCCTGGCCAACAAGCCGAAAGACGCGAAATGGCTAAATGAGGACGAGCGGACATGGCTCGCGAGCACGCTCGCCGCCGAGCACAAGGCGCCAAAGAAGGTCTTGTCGATGCCGTTGACGAAGCTCTTCCGCAACCGTTACGTGCTGTGCCTGGCACTCGTCGACACCTGTGCCTCGGCGGCGGGCAGCACGTTGTCCGTCTGGCAGCCGCAGTTGCTGAAATCGTTCGGCCTCACCGTCATGCAGACCGGCCTGCTGAACTCCGTGCCTTACGCGCTCTCATCCGTGCTGATGGTGTATTGGGGCCGCCGTTCGGACCGGCTCGGCGAACGCCGTTGGCATACGGTCGTGCCGATGCTGCTGATCGGTCTCGGGTTGTTTGGCACTTCGTTGAGCGGAACGCTGGTGCCGACGCTCGGTATGCTCTGCGCGGTGTTGGTCGGTGCGTACTCGTTCAAAGGCCCGTTCTGGGCACTGGCGACCGACATGCTTTCGAACAGTGCGGTTGCAGCCGGTCTTGCCACCGTCAACGCCATCGCCAACCTGCTTGGCGGCGGATTGATGGTGAATGTCTACGGATGGGTGAAGGCCGCGACGGGCAGCTATTCGCTCGCGCTGATGCCGCTCGCCGTGTTGACCCTCATCAGCGTGACGACGCTGCTGTTGCTGACGCGCAAGGGCGATGAAACACAACCGACCGGAAAGGCCGAGGTGGCTTGAGCCTGACGCACGGACATCGGCGTTATCGGTTCGCGTGACGGAGCAGTCCCCGTCACGCGCGGGCTTGCGAGACAGGTCACGGGTAGAATGACGACACATCATTCGGAGATACCCCCCAATGCGCAAGCTCTCCTTTCTGCTCGTCGCTACCACGGTCCTGCTGGCAAGTTGCGCCGTCTATCTTCCTGACGATGGCGGTTATGGCGGGCGTGGCGGCCCGGGGAATGGCTTCTGTCCGCCGGGACAGGCGAAGAAGGGCAACTGCTAAATGGCGTGAAGCGCCCGCCCCCGCATCGGTGGGCGGGCGCTTCACGTCGAATCAGGCCGATGCGTCCTGGCATCGCGCCGTCCCCCTTCCGGTCCAGCCCTTGACCGCACCGGCACAGCATCGCCAACACGCGCCCACCGCAGTCGCCACAAACATCAACGAATAGCCGTATCTGGCCGACAGCATGCTGACGAGTGTCGATTATATATAATGCATAATGCATATCGACTGAAATCAGATACCGATCCCCGATGCCCAATTCGCTTCCCGTGGTTGCCGTCGCCTCGCTTGGCGGCACGATCAGCATGACCCCCTCAGACGCCGCCGGTGGCGTCGTCCCCACGCTTGACGCCGCGCAACTGGCCCGCTCGGTGCCCGGATTGTCCGACGTGGCGATGATCACGACGGCATCGCTTCGACAACTGCCGAGCGCGTCGCTGCGCTATGACGACCTGATGGAGGCGCTCGCCTGGGCCGAGCAACAGGTCGCGGCAGGGGCAGTGGGCGTCGTGCTTACGCAGGGCACCGACACGCTCGAGGAAACGGCCTTCCTGCTGGATTTGTTCTGGACACTGCCCGCGCCGCTGATCCTCACGGGGGCGATGCGCGCGCCGCAGGCCGCAGGCGCGGACGGTCCTGCGAATCTGCTGGCGGCCGTCAGGGTGGCGGTGCATTCCGAGAGCGTCGAGCGCGGCGTGCTCGTCGTGATGAACGACACGGCGCATTACGCGCGGTGGGTCAGCAAGGGCGATTCGCTCGCGGTGCAGGCGTTTGTGTCGCGCGACGGCGGCGTCGCCGCACGTCTCGTCGAAGGCGGCCCAGCGTTCTTTCATGCACGCCAGGCGCGCCCGCACGCCCTTACGCGACCCGTGCGTGCGTGGCCGAAGGTCGCGCTGGTGGCAGCCGTGCTGGGCGATGACGGCGAACTGGCGGAGCTGGCGGTGAAGGGCGGCTACGAGGCCGTCGTGATTGCGGGGCAGGGCGCGGGACACGTCTCCTTTGGATTCGCGCAGCGCATCGGTGCGCTGGCCGAGCAAGTGCCGGTGGTGGTCGCCAGTCGTGCGGCGAGCGGGCCGACGGCGTGTGAAACCTATGGGTATGTCGGTGCTGAAATCGACCTGGTTCGGCGCGGCGCGCACATGGCCGGTTGGCTCTCGGCGCTCAAGGCCCGGCTTCTGGTGGCGGCGCTCATCGCGTCGGGCGTTGCGCCCGGCGCCGTTGGGGAAGCGCTGGCGAACTGGAGTACACTCGCGCGTCGATAATCCACACACGGCACTCCTTTGAAAAGCACGCCTTCTGCATCGGCCAGCGTGTCCGGCACACCGAGCCTATCGAGCGCATCGAGCGTCTCCGGCACGTCAGGCCGTCGCCGGCTCACGGCCTACCAATATGCCATCGAGACGTTGCGTGCTGAGATTCTGCAAGGCAAGTTGAAGGCGGGCGACCGGCTTCGGCAGGACGATCTCGCGCGGCGTCTGGAGATGTCGACGACGCCTGTGCGCGAAGCGCTGCGCACGCTGGTGTCCGAGGGGCTCGTGTTTTTCGACGTTCACCGTGGTGCCGTGGTACGCGGTCTTACGATAGACGACGTCAACGAGCTGTACCGTCTGCGCAAAACGCTCGAACCGATGATGGTCGAGCAAGCGATGGCCACGCTTCGGGAGGGGGACATCGCCAACGCCCAGGCGCTGCACACCGAGATGCTCGCGACGTCGGACGTCGCCACATGGACCGAACTGAACCAGGCGTTTCACGCGGCGCTATGGGCGTCGCAGGACAACTCCCGACTGGCGCACCTGATCAAGACCCTGCGCGATGCGTCGGGCCCCTACATTGCGTTGTCGCTCCATATGCGTCCCGCGCATGTCGACGTGAGCAATGGGCAACACCAGACGATGCTCGACGAGTACCGCGCCCGCGACGTGGATGCGGCCCGGCGGCACATGCAAGCACATCTCGACGCCACGCTGCGCATCATCGTCGAAGCCATCGAACAGACTGAGGCCGAGGCGGCCAACGAGTGACGGTCGCCGGTAGGACCTTCATGTGACGAAAGTGGCGACGCGGTGGAGAATTACCCACCCGCTGGATCGTCGAAGCAATGGCCGGTGCTTCCAGTTTCGATAACGACGCCACGCGCACACATATAAAAAGCGGCTCGCCTGCGCACGCCGGCGAGCCGCGAATGCCTGAACGCCCGCATCGGCGTTCGGCCCACAGGACCGCATGCGTCCCATGTTCTTCCCCGGCGTCGACAATGCGCGTCGGCGCCATCGCAATGGTTGAGCCCGTCGCATCCATCGCAACGGTCGTCGCATCCGGTCGCCCGCCCGTCGGCGTTGGCGACCGTCGGCGATGTCATCTGCCCGCCAGCATCGAGCCACGCTCGCGCAAGTTGACGTGCATGCCGAACGCGTGTTCCAGCGCGTGCGGCGTCTGCCCGCCATAGCGCAGGGCGTCGCGATAGTAGTCGCGCAACACTTCTCGGTAGCTCGGGTGCGCGCAATGATCGATCACCAGGTTCACGCGCTCGCGCGGGGCGAGCGTGCGCAGATCGGCCAGGCCTTGCTCCGTCACGAGGATGTCCACGTCGTGCTCGTTGTGGTCGACGTGCGGCACCATCGGCACGATGCTCGAGATCTTTCCGTCCTTTGCAATCGACTTGGTGGCGAAGATCGCCATGCGGGCGTTGCGAGCGAAGTCGCCCGAGCCGCCGATGCCGTTCATCATGTGCGTGCCACCGACGTGCGTGGAATTCACGTTGCCGTAAATGTCCGCTTCGAGCGCGGTGTTGAGTGCGATCAACCCCAGCCGTCGAATGACTTCAGGATGGTTGCTGACCTCCTGCGGACGCAGCACGAGCTTGTCGCGATAGCGCTCGAGATGCTTGAAAACACGATCCTGCACGGCTTGCGACACCGTGATCGACGACCCCGACGCGAACACCATCTTGCCCGCATCCATGAGTTCGAACGTCGAGTCCTGCAGCACCTCGGAGTACATCGTGAGGTTCTCGAACGGCGAGTCGATGAAGCCCGTGAGCACCGCATTGGCAATGGTGCCGATGCCCGACTGAATCGCAGGCAGCGTGCGCGGCAGGCGACCGCGCGAGACTTCGTGCTGGAAAAATTCGATGAGGTGGCCGGCGATGTTCTGCGTGTCCGCATCGGGCGGCAGCGCGTTGGAGGCGCTGTCCGGCGTGTCGGTGATAACGATGGCGGCGATCTTCTCCGGCGCAATCTTCACCACGTTCGTGCCGACGCGATCGCGCACGTCGACGATGGGCAACGGCGCGCGATGCGGACGCTGACCCGGAATCCAGATGTCGTGCATGCCTTCGAAGGCGAGCGGCTGCGCGAGGTTGATCTCGACAATCACCTTGTCCGCGAGGATCGCAAAGCTCGCCGAATTGCCGACCGACGAACTCGGCACGAGCCCGCCGTCTTCCGTGATGGCGACCGCCTCGATCACGGCCACGTCGAGCGCGCCGAACTGTCCGGTGCGCAGGAATTCGACAGTCTCCGACAAATGCTGATCGACGAACATCACGTCGCCGCGATTGATCGCGCCGCGCAGCGTCGTGTCGACCTGGAACGGCAGACGCTTCGCCAGCACGCCCGCTTCGGTCAGCGTCTTGTCGGAATCGTGTCCGAGCGACGCCCCCGTGATCAGCGTGATCTTCATCGGGTGGGCCTTGGCCCGCTTGGCCAGCGCGATGGGCATGTCCTTGGCGTCGCCGGCGCGGGTGAACCCGCTCATGCCGACCACCATGCCGTCTCGCACCAACATTGCCGCTTCGTCGGCACTCATCACCCGGTCGCGCAGCGACGCCAGGCGGATGCGGTCTTCAAACATCTTCAGGCTCCTCGTCTCTCTTATTCGAATCCCTTGATCTTTCGGCGTGGCAGCTAAGGGCAAGCCTGTCCGCGCCTGATTCGCAGTGTATTGACCCATCGGTCACATTTCCAATATATTCAAGACGCTATTTGGATACCTTTTATGTATGAATGACGGGAACCCCAATGGGGCCGGGCAGACAGAGGAGCGGTCATGGAATTGCGACATTTGCAATATTTCATTGCGGTCGCCGAAGAACGCCACTTCACGCGGGCGGCGGCGCGTGTCGGCATTCAGCAACCGCCGTTGAGCTTGCAGATTCGGCAACTCGAGGCCGAATTGGGCGGGCCGTTGTTCGTGCGTCTGCCGCGCGATGTCGTCCTCACGGAGCTGGGGGAGGCGTTCCTTCCGGAAGCGCGGCAGGTGCTGGAGCGAGTAGAGCGCGTCAAGCGCCGGATGCAGCAGATCTCACGCGGCGAGGCGGGGCAGATCCGTATCGGGTTTGCGGGCGCGACCTACTTCGAGCCCCGCATTCCGGCGTGGATCCGTGACTTCCGCGCACGCTATCCGGACGTGCAACTGCATCCGCAACAGAGCAACACGGCCAGTCTGCTCACGGCGCTGGTCGACGAAGCGGTCGACGTGGCGTTTGTGCGCACGCCGTTCGAGGTGCCGCCCGGAATCGTCATGGTGCCGGTCGTCGACGAGCCGATGGTGCTGGTGTTGCCGCTCGGCCACGCGATGTGCGCGCGCAAGCGCGTGCCGCTGGCCGCGCTCGCCCGCGACGAGTTCATCCTGCTGCCGCGCGAGATCAGTCCCGCGCTGTATGACCGCACGATTGCGGCCTGCGAGTCGGCTGGATTTCACCCGAAGCTCGGGCAGGAGGCGCCGCAGATCACGTCGATCGTGCCCATGGTCGCGGCGGGGTTCGGGGTGTCGCTCGTGCCCGCGTCGGTCAGTCAGATCCGCACGCCCGGCATGGGGTTCTGGCCGATCGAGGGTGACGTGCCGCTCGCACCGATCAGCCTCGCTTATCGCGCCGAACACGCCTCGGCGGCGATCGATCGATTCATTGCAATGTCGCCGCAGGCCTCACCTGACACTGGCGACAGCGTAACGTCGCCCGTCTGATCGCCTCGGTGCTGTTCGGGCACGGCTTGTCGCGTTACGCCGACGACTCGCCATCGTTGGCGGCAGGGCGTGGCGTCGCGGGGAGGGGGTGGCCTGCGTCCGCGCGCCGGAGGGCCGGCGCATCGCCGTACACGTCGTAGCCGCGCTGGCGAGGGCTGGGCACGGCGTCGTCGCGCGTGGGCAGCCAGCCATTGGCGCGCAGCTTGCCGATGAGCAGCGGATGAATCATCAGCGAGTAGAGCAGGCAAGTGGCGGGCAGCGAAAACGCTAACGCCGATTCCTTCCAGATCAACGCGGGTCCGATGGCGAGGAGGGTCCAGGCGAGCGCATGCCACGTGAATCCGTAGGCCATGAGGTAAAGCGGACCGAGGAAGAAGGCCGCGACACACGACAGACGCGTGATCTCGACGACATCTCCGTTCGCCGGATTGCGAAATTTGAGCGTCATGGCGAGGTCGTGGGAGGGAGGACGGGGAGCCTAACGTTACCGTAGCGCCGACCCCATTTCGTCCCCCCCTGTTTTGCGGTATCGGCTTGCCGGATTGTCGAGTATCTGCGGGCGATGTTGGCCGATGCGTTCCCTTCCGAGGACACGGCGAGCGAGCGTGGCAGTCTCGCTTCGAGAACGACGTCGCGATGTCGACGGCGGACAAACTATTTACGCCGGATCCGGACAATTACCGAGAATAGCGACAGTGATTCGGGGCTAGAGTGGAGTTGCCGTGGCTCAGATGTGCCCCCGACCTCCACGGACTATCCGGCTCGCCGATCAGGCGGGCCGCTTTTTTTTCGACCGTTTGTCGAGATTCCTTAACATGCTAGGATTTCCTGAAAAACAGCATCGGTCGGCAGCGTGATCGCTGCCGCTGGATTGAAGGGGACTTGTGATGCAATCTTTTCGGTTTTCCTGGCACTACGTCAGCCACACGCCGCCGGGGCGCCCGTTCGACTTGGAGGGGGCGGTTACGCCGCGTACCGACGAACGTTTTGATGGTGCCGTCGATGCCTATTGTGAGGGGCACTACATCGGACGTTGCGAATTTTCGAGCATCGATGCCCATGATGCGTCCGAGGCCGCGGCAATGGTCCGAAAACGGATCGAGCGCCGCATCGAAGATCGCGTCGCGCACGAGAGTCAGACATCCCACTGAATGCCACTAAGGGCAGGATCGGCGAGCAAAAAAAACGGCCAGCAAGTTGCTGGCCGTGAAATCCACCAGGAGGAGGTGGAGGAGACAGGTGTAACTATATCAGGGAAATCCCTAGACGGGTTAACCTTCGTAAGAAAATTTGTAGAAAAACGCCAACTGCGACAATTCGTCGCTTTTCGTCGCATCCATCGCCCAATTCCCCCGCCTGTATAGCCCACTGGCATTTTGCCAGGGCGGCTCCCATCGTTCCGATGGAGAAAAACCACAAAGCTGAACGCCGTGTCCGTGAGCCGAGGTTCCACCGATCTCGCTCGGATTCCCGCACCCGTCGCGTTTGCATGTCCTGAAAATCTCAGTGTTAACACTAAGCATTGATTTACGTTTGGCGATATAAACTTCCGCAAAGCGTAATTTCATGCGCGACGGAATTGGGTGGATTCGCCGTTCGATCCGGCGCATGACATGCCTTGTTTGCTGGATTCGGGCAACGAGGCGCCTGGGACGAGGCCGCGACGGGAATATGCCGTCGCCAGCCCCTCGACCGGGAACGCAATGCCACGAAGTTGCGAAAAACGTTGGGAGACAAAATGAAAGCAGCAGAAGTGAATGTGGGCGCACTGATCGACGAGAGCCGTCTGGGCGCTTATCAGTGGTGGGTGATTGCATTGTGCGCGATGTGCCTGGTGGTCGATGGCTTCGATGTCCAGTCGATGGGGTATGTCGCGCCGGTGGTGATTCGGGAATGGGGCATTGCCAAGGAAACACTCTCGCCGGTATTCGGCGCGGGGCTGTTCGGCATGCTGGTCGGCTCGCTGACCTTTTCGGCGCTGGCCGACAAGCTGGGCCGTCGCCCGGTGCTCATTGGCGCGACCCTGTGCTTTTCGGCGTGCATGATCGTCACCGGTTTCGCCAACACGATTACGGAACTGGTCGTCTGGCGCTTTGCGGCCGGGCTGGGCCTGGGGTGCATCATGCCGAACGCGATGGCGCTTGCCGGCGAGTACAGCCCGCGCCGCATTCGCGTGTCGCTCATGATGATCGTGTCGTGCGGTTTCACGCTGGGCGGTGTGCTTGGCGGCCTCATCACGGCGGCGATCATTCCGAGCCTGGGCTGGCGCGCGGTGTTCTACATCGGTGGCGCCATTCCGTTGGTGCTCGGTGTGCTGATGTGGATCTCGCTGCCCGAGTCGATCCAGTTCCTGATGTTCGGCAAACGCGACAACGCACACATTCGCAAGCAACTGCTGCGCGTGGCACCCGGTGCCAACGTGCCGGTCGACGCCCGCTTCGTACTCGATGAGCAAAAGGCGAAAGGCGTGCCGTTCGTCGAGCTGTTCAAAGATGGCCGCGCACGGGTGACGCTGCTGCTCTGGGTCGTGAACTTCGCGAACTTGCTCGACATGTACTTCCTGTCGAACTGGTTGCCGACGGTGATTCGCGATGCGGGCTATTCGACACAGGTCGCCGTGATGGCGGGCACCGCGCTGTGGGCAGGCGGGGTGATCGGCACGCTACTGCTCGGCCGCGTGATCGATCGCGTCGGCTTCACGAGCGTGCTGGCCGTGACGTTCCTCATTGCGATGGCGGCGACGGCGGCGATCGGCAATCCGATGGTCATGGTGTCGATGGTCGCGGTGTTCATCGCCATATTCTTCGCGGGCTTCTCGATCATCGGCGGGCAACCGGCGCTCAACGCACTCGCCGCGACGTATTACCCCACCTCGTTGCGTTCCACCGGCATTGGCTGGAGCCTCGGTATCGGCCGCATCGGTTCAGTGCTCGGTCCGGTGCTGGGCGGCGCGCTGATGCATTGGCAATGGTCGTCGTCATCGCTGTTCCTGGCGGCGGCGGTGCCC
>ERZ778023.4939-NODE-4939-length-10573-cov-6.762502_pt1 | contig 10573 bp, 8 predicted proteins | sample MGYA00375753_ERZ778023 | MGnify/ENA primary metagenome ERZ778023 (study PRJEB29350, sample SAMN05389822) | bioreactor metagenome | isolation source: Ammonium sulfate bioreactor | place: South Africa: University of Cape Town | collected 2014-04-04 ...
CGTAGCGCCGATGGTAGTGTGGGGTCTCCCCATGTGAGAGTAGGGAACTGCCAGACATCAAATAAGTGAAAAGGCCATCCGAAAGGATGGCCTTTTTGCGTTTATGCGCGAAAAAAGGTAGGCCGGGTAAGGCGAAGCCTCCACCCGGCAGAGCAAACAACTAATGAATTACCTGTGACAGGAATGCTCGCGTACGTTCTGACTTCGGATGGGCAAAGAACTCATCCGGCGGCGCCTGTTCGACAATCTCACCGCGGTCCATAAAGATCACCCGGTCGGCCACGGTTCGCGCAAACCCCATCTCATGCGTCACACACAGCATGGTCATGCCGGATTGTGCCAGCCCAATCATGGTGTCCAGAACCTCTTTCACCATTTCTGGATCGAGGGCAGATGTCGGTTCATCAAACAGCATAATTTTCGGCTTCATACACAGCGAACGGGCGATAGCCACACGCTGCTGTTGGCCACCCGATATCTGGCCAGGGAACTTATTGGCATGCTCTGCGATACGTACGCGTTCCAGGTAGTGCATTGCCAACGCCTCCGCTTCCTTTTTCGGCATCTTTCGTACCCAAATCGGCGCAAGCGTACAGTTCTGCAGAACGGTCAGGTGCGGAAACAGATTAAAGTGCTGAAATACCATTCCTACTTCCTGACGTACGCGTTCGATATTGCGGATATCTTCATTCAGCTCGATACCATCAACCACAATGCGTCCTTGCTGATGTTCTTCAAGATGATTAATACAGCGAATGGTTGTGGATTTTCCGGAGCCCGAAGGGCCGCAAAGGACGATGCGTTCTCCCTGCTTTACCTTAAGATTAATGTCCCTCAGGACATGAAATTGTCCGTACCATTTATTCACATTTTCCAGCGTAATCATCGCGTCGGCGGGTGTCATAGTTATTTGGCTCATAATTTCCTCAGTGCGGTGTACGCCCGGTGTTAAAGCGCTTTTCCAGATGCTGGCTGTAGCGCGACATGCTAAAACAAAAGATCCAGTAGATCAGGGCAGCAAAGACATATCCTTCGGTGGACATACCCAGCCAGACAGGGTCAACGGTTGCCTGTTGCACGCTGCTAAAGAGATCGAACAATCCGATAATGATCACCAGGCTGGTATCCTTGAAGAGGGCAATGATCGTGTTGACCAGACCCGGAATGACCAGCTTGAGTGCTTGTGGAAGAATGACCAGTCCCTGCGTTTTCCAGTAACCGAGAGCCAGTGATTCCGCAGCTTCGTACTGGCCCTTAGGCAACGCTTGCAGACCACCACGTACAACTTCAGCGACATAGGCGGACTGGAAGAGAATCACCCCCACCAGGGCACGGATCAGCTTGTCGATGGTTGTTCCCTCTGCCATAAACAGCGGCAGCATGACCGACGACATAAACAACACGGTGATAAGCGGTACGCCGCGCCAGAACTCAATGAAGATAACGGAGAGCACACGGACGATCGGCATTTTTGAACGCCGTCCCAGGGCCAGTAAAATCCCCCACGGTAAAGCACCAGCTATCCCCACTGAAGCGATAATCAGCGTCAGCGTCAGCCCGCCCCACTGGCGTGTTTCAACGCGTTCCAGTCCCAGGAAACCGCCATACAACAGTACCCAGACAATAATCGGATAAACTACGGCCCAGGCAGCAATATAGCGTCCACGCTGAGGCAGCTTTTTCCAGAACATAGCCGCGACAGAGAGCAGGCCGATAACCAGCGCCAGATTTATCCGCCAGCGCTGTTCATGGGGATACAATCCATACATGAACTGACCGAAACGCTCATGAATAAACACCCAGCAGGCGCCGGCTTTTGTACAGTCAGCTCGGGTTGAACCGACCCAGTTGGCCTGTAAAAATGCCCAGTTCAGCAGGGGAGGAATCAATTCCCACATGAGCCACAGGCAGACAATCGTCAGCAGGCTGTTACTCCAGCTGGAGAACAGATTCTTACGCGCCCACAGAATGAAACGTCCACCTGTCGAGTTGGCAGGGCGCGAGGAGTGCGACAGTATCGCTTTTGTCATCATAGATCCTTAGCGCTCGACCAGTGCTATACGGCGGTTATAAAGGTTCATCAGCAGTGAAATCACCAGGCTGATGATCAGATAGACAGACATCGTGATGGCGATGGTTTCAATGGCTTGTCCGGTCTGGTTAAGCACGGTTCCGGCGAAGAGTGACACCATATCCGGGTAACCAATGGCAGCGGCCAGCGACGAGTTTTTGACAATATTGAGATACTGGCTGGTCAGGGGGGGAATGATGACCCGTAAAGCCTGCGGAATGATGACCTGGCGAAGCGTCACGGTATGGGGCAATCCCAGCGAGCGTGCCGCCTCGTGCTGTCCATAAGGTACGGCCTGGATCCCTGCACGGATGATTTCTGCGATAAACGCGGACGTATAAATCGACAGCGCCAGCGTCAGGGCTGCCAGCTCGGGAATTAATACCATCCCGCCCTGAAAGTTAAAGCCACGCAGATGTGGAATATCCCAGTGCAAAGCGGCCCCAAACAGCCAGTGTGCAATTAGCGGCAGGCTAACGATCAGAACAACTGCCGTGGGCCAGGTTCTACGAAGCTGACCGGTTTTGATCTGATGCTTGCGGTTAAAACGGAATACCCCCGCAGAGAGCGCAAGCGCTATCACAATCGCGCCGATAAAAGCGTACAGTCCTTCACCCGGTTGAGGAGAAGGAATGGACAACCCACGGTTACTGAGGAAAAACAGCTCAAACGCGTCGACGGCCTGGCGGGGACCGGGAAGGTTACGCAGTACGGCGAAATACCAGAAGAAGATCTGCAGGAGCGGGGGGATATTGCGGAACGTCTCGATGTAAACAGTCGACAGTTTCCGCAGAAGCCAGTTTTCAGAAAGACGCGCCAGGCCAATAAAGAAGCCCAGTATCGACGCGAAGACGATACAAAGCGCCGATACCAACAGCGTATTCAGTAAACCGACCACGAACACGCGTCCGTACGTGTCACCTTCCTGGTAATCAATAAGGTGCTGAACAATACCAAACCCCGCGCTGCGATCTAAAAACGCGAAACCGGAGGTAATGCCGCGGTTATTCAGGTTGGTGATGGTGTTATGGATGAGATACACGGCGATGAGAACAACCGCAACAATAGCAATAATCTGGAATAGCCAGGCGCGGACCGCGGGATGAGAAAAGGATAGCGATCCTTTTACGGCTGAGCGGCGATGGGACATAAAGAAACCTCAGTAACCATGACTCTGGAGTGGGCACTGCCGGAGCAGTGCCCGTTACAGCTATGACTTAACGAACTGGTGGTGCGTACTGAATACCGCCGTTGTTCCAGAGATTGTTCTGGCCGCGTTTGATCTTCAGCGGGCTTTCCGAACCCACGTTGTGTTCAAAGATCTCAGAGTAGTTGCCCACCTGTTTGATGATGTTGTAAGCCCACTTGTTATCCAGCTTCAGATCCTTGCCGAAATCACCTTCTTTACCGAGCAGGTGTGCCATATCCGGGTTGGATGGCTTAGCGGCTTTCTCATCAACGTTTTTAGAGTTGATGCCCATCTCTTCTGCGTTCAGCATGGCAAACAGCGTCCAGCGAACGATGGAGAACCAGTCTTCATCGCCACGACGAACGACGGGGCCGAGAGGCTCTTTGGAGATGACTTCAGGCAGGACAATCCACTCTGCCGGGTTGCTCAGCTTAATGCGTAAGGCATACAGCTGTGACTGGTCAGAGGCCAGCGTGTCGCAACGGCCGGATTCCAGCGCTTTGGCCGATTCATCCGAGCGGTCGAATGTCACCGGGGTGTATTTCATGTTGTTCGCTTTGAAATAATCCGCGACGTTCAGCTCGGTATCGGTGCCCGCCTGGATACAAACGGTGGCGCCATCCAGTTCCTTGGCGCTTTTCAGGCCCGCTTTATTGTGGGTCAGGAAGCCGATGCCGTCATAATAGGTCACGCCCGTAAATGACATCCCCATGCCGGCATCACGGGAGGAGGTCCAGGTGGTGTTACGGGAAAGCATGTCGACCTCGCCGGACTGCAGCGCCGTAAAGCGTTCTTTCGCCGTCAGCGGGGTATATTTTACTTTGCTGTCATCGCCAAAAACGGCGGCTGCAACGCCACGGCAGACATCCACATCAATACCGGTAAATTTGCCGTTCGCATCGGCATAAGAGAAGCCAGGCAAACCGTCACTGATACCACATTGAACAAAACCTTTCTTTTTAACGGCATCCAGTGTCGTTCCCGCATGGGCTTGACCGGCTACGGCAAACAACATGCCTGCAGCGGCCAGGCTGGCTATCATCGTCTTTTTCATAATGCATCCTGTGTGGCGAAATTTATCGTTATAGAGGCGTTTTTAAACGCTTTACCTGTCTGTGGCTTTGGCCAACGTTTATAAAGCAAACGTAATGCCAGTTTTGCGTTCGACAAAATAAGAGACGAGTGAACGCTTAATGCTGAGTGTAGACAGGCTTAAATAAAACGAGCGCCCCAGAACGGTGCGAAATTACAACCTGTGCCACAAATCGGAGCAAAAGTTGCGAGTTGGGTCAGGAAAAAGAAGAGATAGTTTTCAGCGTGAATATTGGCAGGGTATTCAATAATCTTAATGTGTGAAAATCATCACGATAGAATAAGTAATTTGAATGAATATGCGAAAAAGTTGTGACTGACTTCAGGCTTAGATTAATTTAGTGAATATTTACAGGGCTATTTTTTTACTTATTTGAAAATATTGCACTCATTAAAAGCAAAAGCGCGGCCAGAGCCGCGCTTTCTCAACAGATGTTACTTCGTGAGGGCAACAATACCCAGTGTTAAACCCGCTACTGCGGCAGCACCGCCGGCGATAGCACCCGCAGTCTCCCAGTTATCCTGGGTGGTGCCTTTCATACAGGTATTGGTATGAACCAGTCGGCCCTGGTCGTCGTAAACCGGTACACATGGAGAATCGTGCGCGCAACCAGCAAGCAGCGCAGCGAGAAGTGCAACGGAAATGAATCTTTTCATGATGTTACCTCAGTATTATTTCTCATCCGCTATAAAGCCAGGAGGGCTATTAACGAACTGGAAGTTATTTTACCACCGGGGTAAGTTCTCGTTACACGAGGAATAATCTCAAATTATGTAGTTTGTAAAAATCGTGGAGAAAAGTCGGTTTCAGGAGGAATTAATGGAGACATTATGGAGTTGCAAGAGACTGTTTTTACTTAATGCAAATCATCATATTCTTAATGCTTCCTTTATGTAAAACCTAATTCGTTGTTTAAGTTAAAAATAAAAAGGCACCAGAGGTGCCTTTTCAGGGAAACATTAACCTTTATGGTGAGTAAACCGTCGCCGAACAACCACAAAGAAAACGGGCACGAAGAAAATCGCCAGAAGCGTTGCGGAAAGCATTCCCCCCATAACGCCCGTACCGACGGCGTTTTGCGCGCCGCTCCCGGCCCCGGTGCTGATCACCAGCGGCATGACGCCAAGAATAAAGGCCAGAGACGTCATCAGGATCGGTCGAAGGCGCATCCTGGAAGCTTCCAGCGTGGCTTCAATAATGCCTTTGCCTTCTTTATCCATCAGGTCTTTAGCAAATTCGACGATCAGGATGGCGTTTTTCGCCGATAAACCAATCGTCGTCAGCAGGCCGACCTGGAAATAGACGTCATTGTTTAACCCGCGCAGCGACGCTGCGAGAAGAGCCCCAATGACCCCAAGCGGCACAACCAGCATAACGGAGAACGGAATGGACCAGCTTTCATACAGCGCAGCCAGGCACAGGAACACCACGATCAGTGAAATGGCGTACAGGGCAGGCGCCTGGTTACCCGAGAGCCGCTCCTGATAAGACATCCCCGTCCAGTCATAGCCGATGCCGGAAGGCAGTTTTGCCGCGAGACTTTCCATCATAGCCATGGCCTCACCGGTGCTTTTACCCGGGGCTGATTCACCCAGGATCTCCATAGAGGGCATCCCGTTATAGCGTTCCAGACGAGGTGAACCATACACCCAGCGAGCGTTGCTGAAGGCGGAGAACGGGACCATTTCCCCATTCGCGCTGCGCACGTAAAGGTTATTAATATTTCCCGGCAACATACGGAATTTTGCGTCGGCCTGTACGTAGACCTTTTTCACGCGACCATGATCGATAAAGTCATTCACATAGGTGCCACCTAAGGCCGTCGAAATCGTCTGATTGACGTCAGAAAGGCTGACGCCCAGCGCCTGCGCTTTCTCCTGATCGACATCCAGCTTGAACTGAGGCGTATCTTCAAGACCGTTAGGGCGCACGCGAACCAGCAGGTCAGTGTGCTCATGCACCATGCTGAGCAGTTGGTTACGCGCCTGCGTCAGCTGGGTATGCCCCAGGTTGGCCTGATCGATCAATTCAAAATCGAAGCCCGTGGCGGTACCCAGTTCGATAATTGCAGGCAGGTTAAACGGGAACACGAGGCCATCTGTAATTTGACTGAAGGCTTTTGTCGCGCGGCTCACAATGGCTTCGACGCCGTTTTCCGCCCCCGGGCGCTCCTCCCAGGGCTTCAGGCTGACGAAGGCGATACCGGCGTTCTGACCCTGGCCGCTAAAGCTAAAGCCGTTTACGGTAAAGACGGATTCCACGTTCGCCTTTTCGTTGTTCAGATAGTAGTCCTGAACCTGATCGAGGACCTGCTGAGTACGCGTCTGGGTTGCACCCGCCGGGAGTTGAACCATCGTCATAAACACCCCCTGATCCTCTTCGGGCAGGAAGGAGGTAGGCAAGCGCAGGAAGAGCACCGCCATCCCTCCGACGATAATGACGTACACCGCCAGATAGCGCCCTGTCTTACGCAAAATACCGCTCACGCTGTTGCTGTAGTGCTCCACGCTTTTATCAAAGAGCGCATTAAACCAGCCGAAGAAGCCGCCTTTCTTCTCATGATGGTCGCCGGATACGGGCTTAAGCAACGTTGCGCAGAGTGCGGGCGTCAGGATTAGCGCAACCAGTACGGACAACGCCATCGCGGAAACGATAGTCAGCGAGAACTGGCGATAGATCGCCCCCGTCGAGCCGCCAAAAAAGGCCATCGGAATAAAGACCGCCGATAGCACCATTGCGATCCCCACCAGTGCACCCTGGATCTGCTCCATCGACTTCTGCGTGGCCTCTTTCGGCGGCAGTTTGTCTTCGACCATGACGCGTTCAACGTTCTCAACGACCACGATAGCGTCATCGACCAGCAGACCTATCGCCAGCACCATACCGAACATCGTCAGGGTGTTGATGGAGAAACCGAATGCCGCCAGAACCGCAAAGGTACCCAGCAGAACGACCGGCACCGCGATAGTCGGGATGAGCGTCGCCCGCAGGTTTTGCAGGAACAGGTACATCACCAGGAAGACGAGAACGATCGCTTCAAACAGGGTCTTCACCACTTCGTGAATGGATATTTTCACAAAAGGGGTGGTGTCATAGGGATAGACAACTTTCAGCCCCTGCGGGAAGAACTGCTGCAGTTGCGCCAGCTTGCTCTTAATGGCTGCCGCGGTGTCCAGCGCATTTGCCCCGGTTGCCAGCTTAATCCCCAGACCGGTTGCCGCCTGCCCGTTAATTTTAGTGACCATGTTGTAGTTTTCGCCACCCAGCTCAATACGAGCCACGTCCTTCAGATGAACCATCGAGCCGTCCTGATTCACCTTGAGCGTCACGCGGCCAAACTCCTCCGGTGATTTCAGGCGGGTTTGCGCGATGATTGAGGCATTCAGCTGTTGCCCGGGAATGGACGGCGTTCCGCCCAGCTGGCCTGCTGCTATCTGGTCGTTCTGCGTTTTCAGCTGGTTGATAATATCCTGCGGCGTCAGCTGGTATTTGTTCATCGCGTTGCTGTCGAGCCAGATGCGCATCGCATACTGAGCGCCAAACAGCTGAACGTCACCGACGCCAGACGTTCGGCTGATGGCATCTTTGACGTTCGAAGCGACATAGTCAGAGATGTCATTCTGCGTGAGATTTTTGTTGTCTGAAACAAAGCCGGCGACCAGCAGGAAGCTGCTGCTGGATTTCTCCACGCCAATCCCTTGCTGCTGAACCTCTTGCGGCAGCAGCGGCATGGCGAGCTGCAGCTTGTTCTGCACCTGTACCTGGGCGATGTCCGGATCGGTTCCTGACTCGAAGGTCAGGGTGATGGTGACATTACCCGCTGAATCGCTGGTGGAGGACATATACATCAGCTTATCGATACCGTTCATGTTCTGTTCGATAACCTGGGTCACGGTATCCTGCACCGTTTGAGCGTCCGCTCCCGGGTAAGTCGCGGATATCGCCACGGCGGGAGGAGCAATGGTCGGATACTGTGCGACGGGAAGTTTGAGAATGGCCAGCCCGCCTGCAATCATCAAAATGATGGCAAGTACCCAGGCGAAAACCGGTCTTTGAATAAAGAAATTAGCCATTTCGTCGTCCCTTAACCGGCTGGCGTCGTGGTGATATCAGGCGTGGCGACGACGGTTACCCCGGGTCTGACTTTCTGTAGCCCGCTGACAATCACGCGGTCACCGTTTTTCAGCCCTTCCGTCACCAGCCAGCGATCGCCAATTGCCTGAGGGGCCACGACGGTTCGCGGCTCAACCTGATTTTTATCATTCACCACCAGGACGGTTGCATCGCCTCGCGGTGTACGGGTCACGCCTTGCTGTGGTACCAGAATCGCCTCCGGCTGGGTGCCTTCATCAATGCGGGCGCGAACGAACATGCCGGGTAACAACAGATGCTGAGGGTTCCGGAAAATGGCGCGCAGGGTAATCGAGCCGGTACTTTCATCGACCGTGACGTCAGAGAACTGCAATGTGCCTTTTAGCGGGTAGGGCTGCCCGTTCTCCATCAGCAGCTCAACGTTGCTGGCGATATCACCTTTTTGCAGGCTTGTCTGTTTCAGGCGCATAAAATCATTACTGGACTGGGTGACATCAACATAAATCGGATCGAGCAGCTGGACCGTTGCCAGTGCTGCGGCTTGCCCGTTCGTCACCAGCGCCCCTTCGGTCACGCTGGATTTTCCGATACGACCATCAACCGGAGAGGTCACTTTGGTGTAGGCAAGGTTGATACGTGCGCTTTCAACACCCGCTTTTGCGGCAACCACGCTGGCATCTGCCTGCTGAGCCGTCGCCACGGCCTGGTCATACTCCTGCTTACTGACATACTGGGTGCCTACCAGCGGGAGATAACGTTTCACCGTCAGGTGCGCAATATTGGCCGCCGCCTGAGCCTTCGCCAGTTCGCCTTTCGCGCTGTCATAGGCTGCCTGATAGGGCGCAGGATCAATCTGGTAAAGTGACTCGCCCGCTTTTACATCGCTACCCTCCGCGAAGTTACGGCGCAGGATAATGCCGCTAACCTGAGGACGAACCTCCGCAACGCGAAATGCATCTGTTCTGCCCGGGAGTTCAGTGGTGACCGCCAGAGGCGCGCTTTTAACAATATGCACGCTGACCTGAGGCACCTGCTGGTGTTGCTGTTGATTTTCCTGACCATCGCATCCAGTGAGCAGTACCGCGCAGACAATGAAACCGGATAAGGGCAAACGTCTGAAATGATTCGTCATTACTGTTCCTTTAAATACCCATTCACCGATATATGCCGCGAATCGGTAGCAAGGGCAGAGGGATAAAAATAAAATGTAGCTGCGTATAATAATGAGGGTATTTAATGTTTTTTAATTTATAAGTGCGAATAACCGTGTTTGTAGAAAAAAATCAGAATCAGACCGGGTCCATTCAGGGATATACTTCAGGCATGTTAATCAGGTAAATGAGTTTAATGTTTTTAATTATTCACTCCGCCAATTTAATTGGGGCGATATATTTATATTGATTATAAATTAAGAGGGGTGACTTTTTTTGTGCAAAATTAAAACGGATTTTAGTGAATACTTACATTTGCATGAACGCAATATTACTTTTAAACCTTGTGAGTAACGAGTAGTTGCCTATGGCGCGTAAAAAGAAAGAAGAGGCTCAACAAACCCGGCAGCAGCTGATTGAGGCGGCTATTGAACAGTTTGCGACGCGGGGCGTAGCCAGCACGACGCTGACGGATATCGCTGATGCTGCTAAGGTGACGCGCGGCGCGATCTACTGGCACTTCACCAGTAAATCTGAAATATTTAATGCCATCTGGGAACAGCAATTACCGCTTCGCGAGATTATTCACGACAAGCTTTCCCTTTCCGATAGTGACGATCCATTGTTAAAACTTCGTGAGCAATTTATTACTGCGCTGCAGTATATTGCCCATGAACCCCGGCAATGTGCGCTTTTACAAATTCTGTATCATAAGTGTGAATTTAGCAGCGATATGATTTCTGAACGTGAAATTAGAAAGCGTATCGGATTCAACGATGACACGCTACGCGCCGCGCTGGAGACCTGTATTTCGCGAAACATCATTTCGCCACAGGTGAATGTTGATCTCACCTTGATTGTATTCCACGGTTTTTTTAGCGGAATAATTAAAAACTGGTTAATGAATAACGACAGTTTTAATCTTTATCAGATCGGAAGAGCACACGTCTGAACTCCAGTCACAGTCAAATCTCGTA
>ERZ778023.4940-NODE-4940-length-10571-cov-83.114302_pt1 | contig 10571 bp, 7 predicted proteins | sample MGYA00375753_ERZ778023 | MGnify/ENA primary metagenome ERZ778023 (study PRJEB29350, sample SAMN05389822) | bioreactor metagenome | isolation source: Ammonium sulfate bioreactor | place: South Africa: University of Cape Town | collected 2014-04-04 ...
ATCGGATCTGGTCGGATCCGATTATTGGATTCAACGACCTGGGCCATGTTTTTCACCTAAAACATCGGTATGGATTGCCAACTTTCTAAAACAGTACATGTTCGATCGATATTTGATGTCGAGAATGCTGTTGATTATCGAATTTTTTTTTGTAAAGATATCATTTTATCCGGTTTTAAATAATTCATCTACTCTCAGTAATTGAGTAAAGTATAGGCAAGTAATGACGCCACGTACGTATAGAAACTACCCTTCGTCCTTCAGTCTTGTTGATATAATCAATTCCACCATGAAATCAGCCTCGTACACTCAATATGCGAGCAACTTATCGAGACAAAGTTGTTTTTGTGCTGTTGTGTTTCCTTCATTGTTTTGTTTCTGACAACTAGTGTCCTCTTTCTGGTACATCTTTCTAACCGAGAGGAGCATGCAGCTATCGTATAATGGCAACCTGACCTATGTCTGAATTCTATAAGGGAAATTTCTCTGTTTCTGTCGTATTTTGCTTTGCTCTTCAGATTAGACGTGTACATATACATAGCTGATTAAATTGAATTGATGCAAGAAAAAGAGAGCGATTTTCATTTTCGTATTCTCGATCGGCAGACGCGAAAGAGTAAACTGAATTCACAAATCGAATTTGCGTCTAAACCTAATCAGTTTTGAGCATTTCGTTATTTCAAGATCGTGGAATGCAAATTCGTTTCATGTTAATCACACAATCTAGGTCGCTCAACTCGGATGAGACAAATCAGACATTCCTGTGTGTCAAAGATAAAGGCAAAAAAAATAAAGAATACGTTGGGACTTGGTCCAGAATCCTAACATTTTTCCTCATTTCATGACAAAGAAGACGAAACGAAAACTGTTGAAGAGAACTACGTCTCATCATTGTTAAATAATCGGAATTTCGTGTCATATTTCATCAATGATGATTTTAGAACAGCTGAATTTCACTATTTTCTATTCCATTTTTCTTTTTTTGTAGATTCACGTATTCTTTGCATTCATTATTCTATGGCTTGCCGTAAAAGAACAATTTCTGACGAATTTGGTGAGTAGAAATTCTTTCTTTTTTCTAATAGCATAAATGTGATGTTTGAAATCAAGTTGATAAAAGAAATAGTGACTTCTTGTTTAATGATGGGCATTTCTGATTGCACTCAGTCTCTTTTCGATTTGTTTCGTAGTGTACATGCTTGTCTTATTTCTACTCACGAAGAAGTGTTTCCTTTTACTTGTAGAAGTATCCTTAAATGAGGATATAAAATTATTGAGCGTCGGGAACAGCCAGGATGATTAGGACACTAAAAGCAAATGATTATCTACAAGTAACGCTCGTCCAAACACCTGCCGAGTCGTTTTTCGCAGAAATTTCCTCTTTAACATATCGGAAAAAACAACTTATCTAGGCAACTGCAAACAGTGACATAAACATTGATTCATTTTCCACCAAATCGATGAGAAAAAGGTCAAAAAGTGATTATCGATAGAGATAAATCTTGAGTTCGTCTTCTTCACGTGGCATGGTCTTCGATTGATCTATTGATTTCAGTGAATCAGAGTAGTTATAACTATTCCAGATAACTGTGTACGGTCTTTCTCTCTTTGAAACTAAGAAGTGAAATTATTGAATGAATGGTGACTGATGAAAAGTTTGTTTTAGATCAAGTTCGCCAAGAAGAATCACCTGCAACAACAACAACAACAACAACTGACTTCGCCAGAAACACCACTGCAGTAAGAGCAATTTGACTCATAGGATGAAACAAAAGCAGTCCGTCTATTAATCATTGTTTTTTTGATTCTTTAGGAGAAATCGTTCATTTTCAAATACGTTGATCGAGGAAGAATCAATCCACTTCTATTAGAATCAACATCGTTTATCAAAGCTATCCATTTAGTTGAAGGTTTAATCGACAACCCGAACTTAAATGTGTACTTCTCGCACGTCGCAATTCCAGAACTAAGAACTGTAAATATCTTCGATAGACAAAAGTCGTTGACTTATTCCGATGAAATTCGAACGTTTTTACGTGAATTAATACACAATCTTCGATTCGACACCGAATATTTCCCACACGCTTACAGTCATTTCATCGGTGATGTTTCACCTGGTTCAACATCGAAAGATGACTGTATCCAATACGACACAGCGACGATGAATGGTGTTATTAGTTTAGAAAAATCGAAGAGAACCACCGCAAAAACGCTGGCAGAACAAGTGTTTTTCATCTTTGTAAAAACACTACACGAACTGGCCCATGCATCGATATTCTGCAGTGGAAGACAAATAGGTACATATGCTAAACGTCGAAAGGGAAAAACGTCAAAATAATATAGAATCGGTTCGAATTTGATTATAGTAAAAAAAAGAAAGGAAAATGCATTGGTGACGGGATGAGAGTATGAGGATGTGGGTGATGATCTAATAATGACATCTGGATGCTTTCGATATTTTCTTCTTTCGACGTTTTTCCTTTTGACTTGTAGCAAGCCGACGATTCAAGTCAGATCTTCAGCCAAACAGACGCCACGAATATTTCACTACTCCTGCCACGCATGCTTTGTCTGGTGAAGCGGGAAATGCAATTGAAAGGTAGAAAGCTTTTGCTTTTCAATACAAATATTGCACTACATTCTTGAATTCTACTTCTCATTTTAGATTCTTGTTTGGTTCGGTGATTGAGACAGTGGGAAAGTCGGTGGGCAATCGATATATCATCAGAGATGTCTTATTACAGGAACGAAAGCCAAGTGGTATTATTCATCCCTCAGGTTTGGCATCGTTCATTCAACTGGATATGGAGAACTTAAAGGAGATGCCGGAATTCTTTTGCGATCCGCTAACGAACAAAAAATTAAAATTGATCAAATCAAGTCCAAAACGGTTCAAGGCTGGAATGAATAATAATTTGTTTGATGAAGATGACGATACTGAAGACGAAGATGAAAGCGATGACGACGATAATGAACCCTGGTTGAAATCGATCGCTTAGCTTCATTTACTTTTCTCGTTATTGCACAAATGATATATATATAGTTACTGCCTTACTGTATTCATTTCTTGCACAATTACCCTTGTTACAAATGCTAACTCCAGCCAATGACCGATCCGATCGTTCTCTCTCTCTGACCTTCGAATTGCACAGCGATCGTCATCAATCCAAACACTATCAATTATTCCCGAGTATCAGGATTTCGACAATCGTTTCTGAATGATCATATATTGGTTTATTTAGTTCATCTGAGCCAATTGATTCCAGATTATCGTCCAACGATCAGTGATAGTCCGTCAGTTTTCTCCCGGAGATCTCTTTTCATGGATTGATGTCCGAAATCGATCGCTGCACATGGGTGAAATAGCGAAACAAACTTCTGGACAATCAAATATTGAAGTAGGGAAAAGGAGAGACAATTGAAATGGAATAGTTGCATAGTCGAAATGTTCTTCTAGATCGAATTTGACATTGGATGAGAGAGAATGTCGAATGGCACCCTCCAGTGACCTCATTCACTGACACAATATTGGATAGTGGTGGTGATGGTGCGAATGTCTTTCCATTTGGTGGAACAGAATCGTCTAGAATTGTTGCTGTGAACGATGGTTTATTGCCATGAAAAATCGATTGTTCACATGGTCCATCCATTCAAGCAGCACGTGACATCGTTCTTCTGTGAACATATTCGTCAGATTACTTGGAGTGAGATTTTTCCTTGACTTATTAATAAACGAAAACGTTTACGTATCTTAGAAAATCAAAACGACCCGTGGAAGTTTTCGATCGGAAGTAACAGCAAGTCAAATCGATTCAATATGCTCTGAATCTCATTCAACGTAACGTTCACCGACGAGAGACGATTTTCTTATTTTTCGTTCGTTTATTTGTTAGATGATAGGAGTATTTGAACTCTTCCCGATCTCAAGCTGTTCTGGAAATCATTCGAAAAACGTCGTCGCTCGTCGTCTAGTCAAAGAAGTGGGGGACTAGGAAAAGACATGTTTGGTGATGATTGTGCTCAACGGATGGAAGGATCAGAAGTCAACAAATCTCTCTGAGCATTAGAAGAATGTATTCGTGCATTGGATCGTCGTTTACTCATTGGTGACAGATCGAAAGTTTGGACGATTGCCATGGTTTCGTGATCGCCAACGCATTCCAATGTGCTGATCGAATAATGGGAGAATGAAGAACGGGAAGTGACGAAATCAAAACAGAACAGGTCAGTCGAGATTAGATTGAATTCTCATTACAAATCTTGTTCTTTCATTTTGAAATGAGCTTAGATTTCTGTGCTGCTACTGCTGACAATGATGAACAAGGCGGAGCTCTAACTTCTTACGCAGCACAATTTGTACGTTTGGAAGAATGTGAGGAAGCGCTGTTCGATAATTGGCGAAAGATTCAAATAAAAAGAAGCAACCTTACAGCAACAATCGAGAATCATTGTGAAACAAGTACAAGAGACAGTTGATTGTGATCACGCAAAACTTGTTCACTATGTGAGACTTAGTTTGCTTTGGCGTCAGCAATTATTAGATCAGTTTCAAACTTTCTCTTGTCTCTCTTTTTTTCATCTTGTGATTTCCACTGTATGTTTTTTCCTCTTGTATGCATGATGACATGTTTGAAAAATGTCACTGAGTGAAGAATAAAAGATCGTGATTGAATATAAGTTTCAGTATTTTTATTAATTAACTGAATTCTCTCGAGTAGTCGAAAGTTTTTAATGAATATTTAGCGAAGATATTGTGGAAGAAAACGTCTCCGCACTGCAATCGAGATGCAAATCGGTTCGTTTTCGTAGATATTAACCGATCCGAACTGACTCCCATCCTCGATGCATCCGTTTATATTTTAATGATAACTAGATGAAAAGGAACGTTCTGTTCTTGGACCAAGGAAAAGTCAGAAAGGTTGTTTCCAATAGGACGTAGAAGTGCTGAAAAGAGAAACAGATACTATCAAGAAAACCTGTGTTAATTGACCCGATGAATTCAGCTGCAGAACAGCGGAGATTTGGTTTGTATGTTGCAGTGCGATTGCTTCCAATGCAATGTTGTGATTCTCCCTTACACTCGAGTTTTCTATGAGTAATTCGAGTTACAAGGCACTTCAATGATGAAAAGATGAAGCTGATCTCAAGAAAAATTCATTCAGTCATATCGAAACTCTACGTAGGATCGCGAATATTTATTTCTTTATCAGAAACGATTTGGTTCGACTGACAGTTATTCATACAAAGAATTCGTCGTGGAAAAGCACGGATTGAATGAAGTCAATCGGGAACTAAACTTGAGTATCCAGTCAAATAATGTGCAAGCCAACAGGAGCCAATTCTAGGTCGAGAAGACTTTCAAACAATCGAAATCGAATTCATTCACGTCGTTGGGTTGTTTCGCTTGCTTATGTTCAAAGAGAACGTCAAAGCATTTATTTTCATTGATCAAGTATGGTGAAAAACTTGATTTCGAAAACAAGGAACTTGTTTGATTTATTTATTCGATGTAACGAGAAAAACGGATACTTCTATAACAACGAAATCTTCTCCAGACTTACGTACTCAAATAATAGGAATCAGGGGTCGATTCAAGTAAGTAACGTATTCTCTTGATGAACTCGTCGTGTTTTTTACTGACAACATCGGTGTGTGTTTTCAACTTTGTAAAACGATATCGATAAGGATGCATCTCAAGGCCTTTCTCGTATTTGTAGAGAGCACTTTGTTCGGTATCGTGAATAATCACAATATCACTATGTTCAGCATACAATACCAAATTAAATTGACGACGTGGACCTGGTCGATGATCGATAGAGACAATATTCCACTTTTCCAAATTCGCTAAATTCGAAATTGACCATTCAACACCAGTTTCAGTCTTCACTTCCACATATTTCATTCGATGAAAACTCTGATTACCAAACCGTAATTGAAAATAATCGATCCATTGACGATCCGAATCGGCAGAGACCAGAGAGCGATTCTGTTCGAGAGCTAGACGATGCAACAATGGACTACTTGTCGGACCCATACCTAATTCAAGTACGGGACCTTTATTCGAAACAAATAGAGCAGCAAGAAGAACGATGGCATGTGAACCATAATGTTGATCAAGAGGAAATTTCAAATGTTTTATCAACGCTCGATGCCAAGAATAATGTGGATCTTCCTTTTTGATCGAGATATAATTTTTTCCGAGTTTAAATAGTTGATTTGATTTGGATAGTTGAGTCATGTAGACGAATATTGAGATTACACATACACATGGAAGAATACTGAGTAGAAAGAAAAAATACGATTTCATCTTTGCCTTTTCTCAAATCGTCTGCACTTTGCAGAATTACTTGAAGAAACATTTCGTTTTTGTTTGTTTTCATTCTTCATTTTTCTCATGCAAAGGAAAAGAAAACAGAACGAAGGATTTTCTTTCCTATGTGCTTTAATCATCATCTTGAATATCAACGAAAATCAACATTGTCCAGATCTTTGTCTGCAGATGTCGACAACAGGATCATTTCACTTCACTGTTGTTCTCCTTCACATGGATGATAACAATGCGAACACTACTCGACTTAGTTATTTATTTGTTCATCCTCTTTTCGATGTAAATAAGATTGAATTGATCTAGACTGTTTGAAACATTATTTCATCTTCAGGCGCTGTTGTGTTGAAAGTCAAGAAGATCGGAATCGAGAGGACAACTCTCGACCAAAAGGTGTTCATGGAGTATAAGGAGGGTCGTATGAAAATTTGCTTTATTTGTATGAAACAAATACTACTAACGGAATTTTTTATTAGCGAAAACCTAAGCCATGCCGAATCCTTGTTCGATATTGTTGAACTGATTTTTGAAATTCTTTTTTGTAAAATTTCGATGGTAAAATAAATATGACAAATGTTAACATCGATGGAATAAATGTGACCAAATAAATACACAAATATAACCAAGCATCATTTTCTGATTCCATACATTTAAATAGATATGTTAAAATTAAACGTGGTAATGCGAGAACAACGAGAATAATTGGTGCAGTTAAAAGATGTTTGTGTTCTTCGAATTGTTTTCTCAAAATTGTTTTGAATGTTTGATTTTTTTGAAGATTTTCTTGTTGACGAGATCGAGTTACAACTAAAACAATTGAAGAAATGATATTACATAAAAATGGACCAAAAAAGTGTAACGAATGAATGAACGAATTATAAATTTGAAATTGAGAATTATAACGAACAATACACCAAATTCTTTTAACTTGAAATTCATCGCCATCATCGTCACCACTATCATCTTCAAATACCAATCGAAAATATGGATCATGAACTAAACTTGCCATTGTAATAGCAATCACTAGAAATATAATTCCCTTTGCTACATTACGACTTTTTTCTTTCTTGAATTTGGCTCCTTGTTTTGTTGTAACAACACGTTCAATAGCAACACATGCATTTAACCATTGATCTAAACAAAGACAAACTTGAATAAGATAATCTAATGAATGACATTGCATTTTCAGAAACAAGCCATCCTGTAAAATTGTCATTTGAGTTAAAAGAAGAACAATAAACTTCAATTGAAATACAATCATTAAAATAATTGATATGATAGATAATGTTAACAAATATAAACCACATCCAACTTCACGAATCGATTTATTCTTGAATGTTACCCATGACACGATGCCATTTGCCAATCCTATTAGCATAAATAGAAGTATTAACGCAAAACTTGTTAGAATTATTGTTGGTTGTTTGGAAAGACTTTTCATTGGGAGAATTTGTAAGCCTAAAATACCTTCAAGTGATAATCCAAATCCACTTGTTCGATATTGACATCGTCGACCATGATAACATGGTTTACAAAGACATATCGAACTTGTTGGACAAGATTTATCATCTTGAATACATACACCATCATTTTCACAAACACTACGATGAGGACAATCATATTTGAGATTAAAATCAAATTCAAAACAATTTGATAAACGTTTGTCATTGAAATCATAACAAACACATAAATGTTTGTCATCACGAAAACAAGACAGATTCAATGATTGATTTTGACATGGTAAATGATAATATTTTATTTGACGAATGAAATGCCATTGACGAATTGTTTCATTAAATAATTCATTCACATGTGGACAATAGTCAGATGATTGAATTGTTTTATTGATAATTGCTGATTGATTATACTCAGATTGAACATGTGCTAAATAAAATTTGTTTTCTGCTAACTCGACAAAAACTAGATAAAAAGGTTTTGACCAGTTGATTGCGATGAAATCTTTTTGCAGTGCTATCGTACGAAAGCTAGACGATCTCGTTACTATCCATAGTTCTCTCGGACCAAACCTATAAAACAGGAAAATGATAAATATTGAAGAAAAAAATATATATCTATACATACTGTGGCGGCTCTTCTACGTGAATAAAATGAATAAAAACATGCTTTTGTTCTCGGATGATCAGATGTTCAAAGGTAAGATTAAGTTGAACATCTTTGTTTTCACAACGATTTCCACTATATCCACTTTTACAAAGGCATTGAAACTTTTGATTAGACATCAAATAATTTTCATCTGAAATACATTTACCATCATGTAGACATGTCGAATTACCATTTATTTGACATATTAAATCATCTAGTAAACAACGAGAACCATATCTATTTGGAGGACATAAACATATTGATCGATGATTAGGTAAAACACCAAGACATTTAGCATCTGATGAACATTGACAATCATAAGAGATATTACAATATTTTCCTGTCCAACCTCGATCACATTGACAAAATGTATAATTTTGAAGATTATTCAAATATTTCATACATTTACCATGAACACATTGACTGTTCAAACAACTGTGATCTTGTTCTTCGGTTGATGGAAGTTGAATATGATAAGCTAAACGATGAACAGGTAAAAATGGAAATTGAACTGGATAAAGAAAACTAGCTCGATATTTTAATGTTTCTTTTTCATAAATATCAATATGAATTGCATATTCTCTTTCGGATTGTTTTGGTCGAGTTCCATAAAGTAAATAAACATTAAACTTTCTCTGACAATCAATTGCAGATAAATAGGTTAGTTGTTCAGCTGACTGAATAACTTTTTCAGTTGTATTATCAATGAGTAAGATTACAATCGCGAATAATATTCGATGAGAATCAGAAAATGCTTGGAATCTTAATGCAAGACTGATTCGTTGATTTTGATATTGACATTGTGAACCATAATAATTAGGTGGACAAAAACAGGATAATGTTGATGATTGATTTTTGTGATTTAATCGAATACGAACAGGTAAACCAAGTTGACAATGATATCTATCACGAAAAGATGATTGAATCGGAAATGAATTGGAAATCATTGTAGTTTCCTTATTTTCTATTGAAAAAACATTTGAGAATGTTCCGATTTCATTAACTCTATAGGATCTAAAACGAACATAATTTGGAAAAAGTATTTCGTTAACTGCAGGAAAAGACATAGAACAAAACTGTTCATCATTGCCATCTTCACAGTCATCGTTTCCGTCACATAATTGTTCGTACGATATACATAAATGTGAATTGTTGTTCATACAATGAAAATAATTATAATTACTATAGTAGTTTTCTGCTGTTACTGGTCTTGGAAATTTTAATGTGCATAATAATTCATCTGTACCACCGAGACAATCAATATGACCATCGTCGATTTTATTACTGGATAAACAATTAACTTCATATGTTTTCTTTGAAACACATAAAAGTTTGGGAGATGAACAATTAAAGTTCATTGACATTGAATAATAATCAGGACAACCGATTTCATCTTCAATTGTAGGACAGTTCCATTCATCGTTACATCGAGTGTAAACATGATTACATGGCCAATATTGACATTCAGTTTCATCAGTATAATTTTGATCACCAATCGAGATGGGCAATAATTCAGAGTATCCATCACAAATATGATCAAACACTATATTATTCTCGAGATAACTAATCAATGTACTCTGTTCTTGTTCGATAAAATCATACGCACTATCGCACTGATAATCGGCAAAACGCTGTGAACGATACAAAACGTATTTGTCTTTTCCTGGACATTTATAATGTGTTTTGTTTAAGATATTTATAATATTTGTATTAATACTACGAATCGTATTTAAATTTTCATCATCCATGTAAGGACAATCATTCTTTCGGTCGAATAGACGATAAATTGAAATACATTTCGAAGAATTCCAACATTGATATACTTGAGTTCGATTACAAATCTCATTGTTGTATTTATAAGGACGATGATATTGTTTTAACAAATCGTTTAAATTAGATAAAATACAGTGATGCAACAATTGTCTTGATGAATAAGACGTGCAACTATCAATTGACATAATTTGTTGAATACGAACACATATTGCACTTCCAAATGATATTTTTTTCTATATTCATAAAGAAAGAATCATAATCAGTTGTCTGATAACACATATGAACAAATTCAGGAGATATCGTATTCCAATAAGATGCATCAGTTTTGTTATAAGCGAAATAAATATTTCCAAATAAAACGGGAAAATTA
>ERZ778023.4941-NODE-4941-length-10571-cov-4.123906_pt1 | contig 10571 bp, 9 predicted proteins | sample MGYA00375753_ERZ778023 | MGnify/ENA primary metagenome ERZ778023 (study PRJEB29350, sample SAMN05389822) | bioreactor metagenome | isolation source: Ammonium sulfate bioreactor | place: South Africa: University of Cape Town | collected 2014-04-04 ...
TTTCCCTACACGACGCTCTTCCGATCTATCAGCGGCTCGGCGCCGCCCAGCGATTCGACAAGATAGCCGCGCAAGCCATGCTCATAGCACCACGTCTGCTCGTCGCCGGTCTTCTCCTGACGCAACGTGACGCGCACGCCCGGCAGCAGCACCGCCTTCGAGCGCAGCAACCGTTGCAGCTCGCTCAGCGGCAGCGTGGGATTATCGAAGTACTTCAAATCGGGCCAGACGGTGACGCGCGTGCCGCTCTTCTTCTCGCCGCGTTGTGCGGCGCGCGAGTGCAATGCCACGTCGACGTTGCCGCCATCGGCGAATTCCAGCTCGGAGACCTGGCCGTCGCGCCAGACCGTGACGGCCAGTCGCGTGGCCAGGGCGTTCGTCACCGACACGCCAACCCCATGCAAGCCGCCCGAAAAGGTGTAGGCGCCACCGGCCGCCTTGTCGAACTTGCCGCCCGCATGCAATCGCGTAAAGACGATCTCGACGACCGGCACACCCTCTTCCGGGTGGATGCCGACGGGAATACCCCGGCCGTCGTCCTCGACGCTCACCGAACCATCCTTGTTCAGCGTGACGAGGATCTGCTTGCCGTAACCGCCAAGCGCTTCGTCAGAGGCGTTGTCGATGACTTCCTGAATGATGTGCAGCGGATTTTCGGTGCGGGTGTACATGCCCGGGCGCTGCTTGACCGGTTCAAGGCCCTTCAGGACCTTGATGGACGCTTCGCTGTATTGGGCAGGCGTATTTTTTTTCGACATAGCGTGACTGAATTAGGGTACGACGCCCGGCGATTATCCACAGTTCCTGTGGACAACCACGGGGAAAACCCATGAACACATGACAAAAGTGACGCCGTATCAAAGACTTGAGTTGCGGCGCCCACAGAATGGGCACGCTGAGCGCGCCCAGCGCCCGGCCGGTGTTGTCCGGAGGCGAGCCGCGCCCGATGCATCGCGACCTATTGTACTGTCACTCGCGACGTGATCGGGTGACAACGCCAACGGCACCATGCAACGCGGCCGGGCCACGGCCACGGCCGCTCGCCGCTCGCTGACCGGATGCCGACGCTTACGCGCCATCGCCGCGCTGCTTGGCTTCGAGCAGTTCCCAGCGTTCGAGCGCATCGAGCAACGCCAGTTCAATCGCTTCGAAACGTTCGGACAACGCCGCACCGGCAGCCGGATCTTTCGCATAGATCGAACCGTCTTCGAGCTTTGCCCCCACTTCCTGTTGCTCGGTTTCCAACGCGGCGATGCGCGCCGGCAGGCCGTCGAGTTCGCGCTGCTCCTTGTAGCTGAGTTTGGCGGTGCGGCTCGTAGGGCGCTTTGATGCGGTTGCCGTGTCCTTCGCGGCGACTTCGACGGGGGCGCGTTGCGCGGCGAGCGCAGCGGACCGATGGCTCTGTACCTGCCAATCGGTAAACCCGCCAACGTACTCGCGCCAGTTGCCGTCGCCTTCGGCCGCGATGACCGAGGTCACGACGTTGTCCAGGAACGTGCGATCGTGGCTCACGAGGAACACCGTGCCGCTGTATTCCTCGAGCAGCTCTTCGAGCAGTTCGAGCGTCGGGATGTCCAGATCGTTGGTCGGTTCGTCGAGCACGAGCACGTTGGCCGGGCGCGCGAACAGGCGCGCGAGCAGCAGACGATTGCGCTCGCCGCCCGAGAGCGACTTCACCGGTGAGCGCGCGCGCTCCGGCGAGAACAGGAAGTCGCCGAGATAGCTCATGACGTGCTTGCGCGCGCCATTGATCTCGATCCAGTCGCTGCCCGGGCTGATCGTATCGAGCAGACTCTTCTCGGGATCGAGTTGCGCACGCATCTGGTCGAAGTACGCCACCTGAAGATTGGTACCGACACGAATCTGTCCGCTGTCCGGCGCGATCTCGCCGAGAATGAGCTTGAGCATCGTCGTCTTGCCCACGCCATTCGGGCCCACCAGACCGACCTTGTCGCCGCGCATGAGCGTCGCCGTAAAGTCGCGCACGATGACACGCTCGCCGTAAGCCTTCGTGACATGGGTCAGCTCGGCCACGATCTTGCCGGACTTCTCGGTCTGCGCCACATCCATGCGCACATTGCCCTGAATCTCGCGGCGATCGGCACGTTCGCTACGCATCGTCTTCAGGCGCTCGATGCGCGACACGCTGCGCGTACGGCGTGCTTCAACACCTTTGCGAATCCACACTTCTTCCTGCGCGAGCAGCTTGTCGAACTTCTCGTTCTCCACGCGCTCGATCTCGAGCTGCGCAGCCTTGCGCTCTTGAAACTGGGTGAAGTTGCCCGGATAGGAGAGCAGACGCCCACGATCCAGTTCGACGATACGCGTGGCCACACGATCCAGGAAACTACGGTCGTGAGTGATGAACAATAGCGCGCCACGATAGCCGATGAGCAAATCCTCCAACCAGCGAATCGCTTCGAAATCGAGGTGATTGGTCGGTTCGTCGAGCAGCAGCACGTCGGGTTTGGCCACCCAGGCCTGCCCGAGCGAGACACGCTTTTGCATACCGCCGGAGAGCGACCCGACGCGCGCGTGTCCATCGAGCCCGAGTTGCGCAACCGTCGTTTCCACCCGTGTCTTGAATTGCCACGCATCCGCGTTGTCGAGCGACGCCTGCAACGTATTCAACCGCGCGAGCAGCGCGTCGTGCTCGGCGCCCTCAGGGGCATCGGCAAGCGCGTCCACCGTGCGTTCGTAGTCGGAGAGCAGCCCATGCAATTCGCCGAGGCCAAGCGCGACGGCGTCGAAGACCGTCAGTTCGGGATCGAACTCAGGCTCCTGCGGCACGTAGACGGTATTGAGTGAGGCCTGCCGTGCCACAAGGCCGTCGTCGGGAACCATCTGGCCCGCCACGATCTTGAGCAGCGACGACTTACCGGCGCCGTTGCGGCCGATAAGTCCAACGCGCTCACCGGCTTCGAGCGAAAAATCGGCATTGTCGAGCAATGCCACGTGACCGAACGCCAATTGGGCGCCCGAAATGGAATACAAGGCCATGTGTCGGGGGAACGGGAGAACTACGATGGGAGATATTGTAGTGCCGGGCGCGAGGGCCCGGCCGATAATGCACGGCTACGGCTTGGCTATGGCTTTAGGGTTGTGCTGTTGGACGCCGCCGGCGGACGCAGCATTTCGATATGCAGAATGCCGTCTTCGTCATACGGCTCACTGGCCCTGACGAAACCGAAGGCGCCATAGAACGCTTCGAGATGCGCCTGAGCCCCGATGCGCAGCGACGCCAACGGCCATGCCTCATCGGCGATCGCCACGGCCCGCGTCAGCAATTCGCGCCCGAGCCCGGTGCCTCGATGCGACGCCGCCGTGATCACACGCCCGATCGACGCTTCGTCGTAGGCCACTCCGGGCGGCAACAGCCGCAAATACGCCGCAATCTGCAGCGCATCCGCCGCATCGCGCACTTGCGCGACGAGATGCAGGCTGTGAGGGTCGCGTCCGTCGATGTCCTGATACGGGCATTGCTGCTCGACCACGAACACGGCATTTCGCGCGGCCAGAATACGGTAAAGCAGGGAACTGCCCAGCGCATCGAACGACTCGCACATCCATTCCATTCCCGACTCTCCGGCCATACGTTGCGAAAGGCGGGACTATAGCACCGTCGCCACACAACGATGCCGGCATCGCGCACAGGGAATGAATGGGGAAATCGACTTACTGGAAGTAGACGATGCCCTGCTCGATGTCGGCACGGGCATTACGCTCGGCGTCGTCGAGGGCGTTGCCTTGCGTGGCAAAGCCGTAGGCGGTCTGGACCTGATAGGCCCCGACTTTTTCCAACCCGCCATGGGTCGGGCGGTGAATCTCGTAGAACGCGTCCCAACGAGCGTTGTCGCGCTCGACGGCACGCACGCTGTACTGAAATTCTTGAAAGTGTGTTGTTTTCATTTTTGAATCCTTCTTACTGCAAAAAATATGACTGATAACTATCCCTCTCGAATCGGCTTACGGTGATGAGAGTGCAAATCTGCACAAATGTTTCCGTGAAGTGCACGCAGCCTATCTGCTCAACATGACAAACACACGACATTCGCGTGACTGACATACGACAGGCGGTGCAGGTGAACGCGTCACGTAGCGCAAGGCCACATGCGCACCGGCATTGCGCAATGCGGGCGCAATGAGGGCGTTCTGTACGACTTCCAGTTTCGGGGAACGATGCGCTGTCGCCCAGTCGAGGGCGACGGCAAGAACGTTGGACGCGTGAATTCACGCCAAGCGTTCAGCGTGGCACGCGGTAGCAAAGTCGTGCGGCACATTTGTAGTGATAATCGTGCCACACGCGGGCCACCTCGGGACAGGCACTCAGCCGGCCCCGCTATGCATGCCTCGCTTGACTGCTATCCGCTCAATTCGAAATTGACGAAAAAAACGGTGCAGATAGCGAATGATAACAGAAAATTGCTATCTCGACACCAAAGCAGACCGGCGCCGAAGTCAGGTCAAGGCGTGGCGGCGCGGTCGTCAATTTGGGCGAGCACCCAATACATATAGCCCGCGAACGCGCCGAAGATCACGTGTCCCGCCACCATCGTCCAGCCGCGCGAGGCGACGAACCATGGGAACCACTGCGTCATGACGTAAAAATTGACGGCGTACACGGCCAGCCCGAAGATCGCCCCCGCCACCGACACCGTCACCACATCCGAATCCAGCCGGAAGGGGGCGACGATCGCACCAAGCACCACACCCAGAACGACACCGATGACCGCGTGGACAATGAGCGCCATGGCCACAATGGACAGGTCGAACGTAGCAGGCTGCGTCAGGATGCCAGGCCCCAGCGCGATGGCGGCGACCATGCGGGGTGGCACCCATGGGCTCTGGCCGGAGACCAGCAGCACCATCAGCATTTCCACCGCCGAGAAGAAGGCGCAGGCGACAAAACCGGAAACGGCGGCCGCGGCCCAGTCGGGCGAGCGGTGCGTGTAGCGATGCGAGTGGAGGTGCAGTTCCATGATGTTCTCCCTTGAGGGTGACTCTTGGAGCCGCCGGCAGGACCGGCAGTGCTTTCAGGATAGAACAATCCAGGCGCGGCGACGGCGTATCCGCGCGATATACTTGGATCTGGCGCCACGTCCCGCCGCCGGCGGGACTATCGGGAGATAACGTATGTCCAGTCTCATTGGCTTGCTCGTCGCTATCGTGCTCGTGGGTGTTCCCGTCTGGCGGATTCTGACCCGCCTCGGCCTATCCCCCTGGTTCACGGTGCTGGCCTTCATCCCGGTCGTCAACATCATCTCCCTCTGGTTGTTGTCCTACGCCGCTTGGCCGGGCCAGCGGACATCGGTCCAAGCGTCCAACGGGTAACGCCTGCGGGCCGAGATCACTTGCCTTTGTCGACAGGGCGTGTCGACGCCTGCCCGTGGTGCAGTGCGGTACGGTAGAATATTCGCCAAACTCCGAACACTGGACTGGCATGAGCACAGAGCTGAACGCGGCATCCAATTTCATCCGCAACATCATTGACGAAGACAATCGCTCGGGCAAATGGGGCCAACGCGTCGAAACGCGTTTCCCGCCGGAGCCGAACGGCTACCTGCACATCGGCCACGCCAAGGCCATCTGCCTGAACTTCGGCGTGGCGCGCGACTACGATGGCGTGTGCCATCTGCGCTTTGACGACACCAACCCCGAGAAGGAAGAGACCGAATACGTCGATTCGATCATCGACATGGTCAAGTGGCTCGGCTTCAGCTACCAGACGCCGCAAAAGGAACACCTTTACTTTGCGAGCGACTACTTCGAACAGCTTTATCAGGGCGCCGAGATCCTGATCCAGCGCGGCAAGGCGTACGTTGACAGCCAGAGCGCCGACGACATGCGCGCCAGCCGCGGCAATCTCACCGAGCCGGGCAAGGATTCGCCGTTCCGCAACCGCTCGGTTGAGGAGAACCTCGATCTGTTCCGTCGCATGCGCGCGGGCGAGTTCGCCGACGGCACGCATGTGCTTCGCGCCAAGATCGACATGGCTTCGCCGAACATCAATCTGCGCGACCCGGCGATCTATCGGATCCGTCATGCGCACCACCACCGAACCGGCGACGCGTGGTGCCTCTACCCGATGTACACCTATGCGCATCCGCTGGAGGATGCCATCGAGAACATCACGCATAGCCTGTGCACGCTGGAATTCGAAGATCAGCGTCCGTTCTACGACTGGGTACTCGGCGAGCTGGCCGACGCGGGCATGTTCAAGCGGCCGATGCCGCAGCAGATCGAATTTGCGCGCCTGCAACTGACTTACGCCATTACGAGCAAGCGCAAGCTGCGCCAGCTGGTCGACGAAAAGCACGTCGACGGTTGGGATGACCCGCGCATGCCCACGCTCGTCGGCCTGCGCCGTCGCGGCTTCTCGCCGGAGAGCCTGCAGTTGTTCTGCGAGCGCATCGGCGTAGCCAAGTCGGCATCGTGGATCGACATGAGCGTTCTCGAGCAAGCCCTGCGCGACGACCTCGACCCGAAGGCACCGCGTGCGACGGCGGTGCTCGACCCGCTCAAGCTGATCATCGACAACTATCCGGAAGGCAAGCAGGAAGACTGCCAGGCGCCGGTGCATCCTCACGCGCCGGAGCGAGGCATGCGCACGTTCCCGATCTCGCGCGAGCTTTGGATCGAGCGCGAAGACTTCCAGGCCGAGCCGGTCAAGGGCTTCTTCCGCCTGTTCCCCGGCAACAAGGTGCGACTGCGCTACGGTTACGTGGTGGAGTGCACGGGCTTCGATACCGATGCCGATGGCAACGTCACTGCCGTGCATTGCCAGTATTTCGAGGACAGCCGATCAGGTACGCCGGGCGCCGACAACTACAAGGTCAAGGGCAACATCCACTGGGTGAGCGCGCCGCACGCGCTCGCGGCGGAGGTGCGCATTTACGACCGTCTGTTCGTCGACCCGAATCCGGATACGGGAGACAAAAATTTCCTCGACGCCATCAATCCGAACGCCAAGCGCGTCACGCAGGCCTACGTCGAACCGGGCCTGATGAGTGTTGCGCCGGAAGATCGCGTGCAGTTCGAGCGCCACGGCTACTTCGTAGCCGACCGTCAGGACTCGGCACCGGGCAAGCCGGTGTTCAATCGCATCGTCTCGCTTAAGGACAGTTGGGCGGTCAAGCCGGCCAAGGGCGGTGGCAAGTAAACGCTTTGCGGCAATTCTCCGCGTAGCACTCAACCCGCGCCCTCGTGCGCGGGTTTTGTTTTTTGGGGCGCCAGTCAGACACAGCCCCGCCGCCATACCTGTGCGCTGTCGGAGCACTACCGACCCAATGCCAACGCTATACCTAATATAAGGCGCCGACGCGCCCGAAACCGCCAGTTCGGCGTAAGCTCGCGCCCATTGCTCGCCCACCGCTCAGCCGCTGTGCACCGGATGCCGCGAGCCCCCCCCCGATTCGCCCGATTCGCGCGATTCTCCACGATTGCCCATGTCAATCCCTCACCTTTCGCCGCCCCCTGCTTCGCCCGCGACCTTGGCCCTGCCGCGTGCCGCTGCCAAGCGCCGAGGGTGGATCGATGCGTTGCCCGGCATGGCGGCGAATTTTGCGCAGATTTATTTTGTCCCTTCGGCAAGGGTCGGATTGTTGCTGTTCGTCCTACTCGCCCTCGCCAACCTCTCGGCTGCGATCACAGGACTGGCGGCGAGTATCGCCGCGTCGTGCCTCGCGGTCGCGCTGCGACTGCCACACGCACTGCTTCGTAACGGGCGATTGGGATACAACGCGACCCTCACCGGTATTGCATTCGGCGCGTTATGGCAACCCGACGCCACGTTCGTCGCATGGCTGGCGGTCTGTGTCTGCCTGACCGTGATCGCAACCGCGACCCTCTCGCGTTATGCACTACCTGCCCTCACCGGCCCATTCGTGGGTGTGATGGCACTCACCTGGGCGATGCAGCGGTGGCTGCATTGGTTGCCGCAGGCCAGGGCACTCGCCTGCGACACCGGCACGCCGGGTTTCGTCTTCTGCTCGGTCGGTCAGGTCGTTTTCGTCGCCCCACTGGTGCTGGGCCTGCTGACCTGGTACGTCCTGGCCCTCTGGAACCCCCGCGCCACGCTGTGGGCGCTCGCGGCGGGCGTCACTGTCTGGTTGGGCCTCGCCGCACTGGCGACACTTTGGCCGCCAATGGCCACGCAGGCAGGGGGCATTGGCATCAACGCGTTTCTCGCTGCACTCGGCCTAGGAATGTTCGGACATCGCCCAACCGTACGCTTCGCGGGCGCCTTTCTGGCCTGCATCATTTGCGTTGCGCTCGGCACCGTGTTCGGTCCGTTCGGCTGGCCGTACTTTACGTTGCCGTTCAATCTGGCGGTATGGACCATGCTTCGCGCGACGGCCCGGCCAAGGCCACCGATCTCCGCATAAAAAAATGCCCGAAACGCTAACGTTCCGGGCACTCGCTCATCGTTCACCCCGTATTGCGAGACTGCCGTCTGCGCGGCGAAGCATCCGCTCGCTGTCCCGTGTGGTTTTGGCTTGCCCTTGCTCGTTCCCGAGCCGTGCGGTCGTTATTTATTGTGTGGCTTCTCCCCCGACACCCGCAAACGCCCCCCGACGTTCCTGATGCACCACCGAAGCCCGGCCCTCTCGCGTGCCTTACCTCTATCAACGGTGAGACGCGTGAAAAGTTGACGGGGGTATACACCGATCGTTGCTCAGTCCGCATCCAAGCCGTCATCGCGCTTGCCGGAAACCGCCGGCGTCTTCACGACCGCATATCGTGCCAGCGTTTCCTTGCGCGCCACGTCGTGCGCCACCCGCGGCGGCGGATAGTCGCGTCCCAGCGCCACGTGGGCATCGAGCAGCGTCTGCGCGTCGGCCCGCCAGGGAGCATGCAGCGCCTTGTCGGGCAGATTGGCCAGCTCCGGCACGTACTTCCGAATGAAGCGCCCTTGCGGATCGAACTTCTCAGACTGCGTCACCGGATTGAAGATGCGGAAATACGGTTGCGCGTCGCATCCGGTCGACGCCGCCCACTGCCAGCCGCCGTTGTTCGCCGCGAGGTCGAAGTCGTTGAGCGCGTGCGCAAAGTAGGCTTCCCCGCGCCGCCAATCGATACCGAGATCCTTGACCAGGAAGCTCGCCGTCACCATGCGCAGGCGGTTGTGCATATAGCCAGTCTGGTTGATCTGGCGCATGGCGGCATCGACGAGCGGATACCCCGTGCGTCCCTCGCACCAGGCCTGAAAATCGGCATCGGCCGCTTGGCCGGCAGCCCATTCGATGGCATCGTAGGCAGGTTTGAACGCCTGTGCCACGACGCGCGGATGATGGTGCAGGATCATGAAATAGAACTCGCGCCAGATAAGCTCGCTGAGCCATGTTTGCGCGCCGCGACCGTCGTCCCCCCCTCGCAACATGGCGGCGTGCGCCTCGCGGGCGAGCGTGCGTATCGAAATCGTGCCGAAACGCAGATGTACCGACAGATAGCTCGGCCCGCGTATGGCAGGGTAGTCGCGTCGCTCATGGTAATGCGCCATGCGCGGCAGAAAATCGTCCAGCAATTGACGGGCGCCAGACTCCCCGGCAGGGATGGCCATACGGCGCGCGTCGGACACCTCGAAACCCAACGACGCCAGTGACGGGAGTGCACCGCTGCCCGTCGGTGGCACAGCCAATCGCCGCCGATCGGCGTCGCGGCCGTGCGGCGCCAAATCCACCGGTCTCACCTGCTTCAACCAAGCGCGCTGATACGGGGTGAACACGCTGTACGGCTCGCCCTGCGCCGTGAGAATCTCACTCGCCTCGAAAATCACCTGATCCTTGACGACCTCGAAGGCAATGCCGCGTTCGTCGAGCGAGCGAGCCACCGAGCGATCGCGTGCCACGGCGGCGGGCTCGTAATCGCGCCCGGCAAACACGGCCTGTACGCCGAGCGACTTCGCCAGCGACGGAATCTCCGCCACCGGATCCCCGTGGCGCACAATCAATGCCCCGCCGGCATGCGTCAGCGTGGTGGCCAATTCGCTCACGCTGTCGTGGATGAATGCGACACGACGATCGTCGCGCGGCAAGACGTCGAGAATCGTTGTGTCGAACACAAACACGACATACACCGCTTGGCACGTGGCAAGCGCGTGCGCGAGCGTTGCGTTGTCCGTGCAGCGCAAGTCGCGCCGGATCCAAACCAACCCCTTATGGAAATCGCTCATGTCAGATTGGCGCCACACGTGCGCGCCATTGTAGGTTCCGCCCAATCCCGTACCATAGCGATATCGCGGACTTTATGCCATCGGCCTCGATTACCTTATGACTCAGAAGCTTCCGACTTTGGCTCACATGCGCGGGGTGGTGCCGGCCGTGTTCTGCCTCGCTGCCGCGTTGCTCATGACCGGCTGCGCCACCTCGACAGCGCCGCGCGGCGCATTGACTTCGGCACGTTCTGGCGCGCCCGATGCCGCCCAGTTGCGCGAGCATCATCTGGCGGCCGCCGACACCGCTGCCGACCAGTACCGCACATGCCTGTACGGCCACGTTGCCCGCTATGTCGATCTCGTGCCGGACCCGATCCGGCTGGCAGACGAAGCCGCCGCCGAGTGCGCCCCGATCACC
>ERZ778023.4942-NODE-4942-length-10569-cov-66.632205_pt1 | contig 10569 bp, 7 predicted proteins | sample MGYA00375753_ERZ778023 | MGnify/ENA primary metagenome ERZ778023 (study PRJEB29350, sample SAMN05389822) | bioreactor metagenome | isolation source: Ammonium sulfate bioreactor | place: South Africa: University of Cape Town | collected 2014-04-04 ...
TCCTGCCGCCGAGCAAGGCCAGGACGTACATGAAGATGGTCAAGATGTCGAGGTAGAGGTTGACGGCGGCGAAGATGTACTCGTCGGTCGGGTACTTGTTGACGATGAGCGACATGTCGAAGAGCAGGTAGCACACAAAGAGAATGATGACGATGAGGCACACGACGTTGTAGTACCACTCGTAGACGTAGATCGACGGGTAGATCCAGTAGAACATGAACGAGAACGACCAGAAGAGCAGGCACATCGAGAGTGCCAGGATCACTGGAGCAGCCAAGCGAGCGAGTGAGTGAGTCGATCAATACCGAGCAATGTCGATATCAATCTCGGTGAGATGCGTGAGAGCGAGATACGTACCAAGAATCAACCAACGGAAGTCAGCTCGAGTGATGACGACGTAGCCGACGCACACGAACACGACGCCGAACGTGATCAAGACCGCCTCGATGACGATCCTCAACTCATAGAAGCACACCAATGTCGCGACGAAGAAGCCTGAATACCATCATTGTTAGAGCCACGTCTGAACAAAGAGAAAAATCGCCAATAAAATGCGATTGAAGGCTAGCATGTGGGCGATGCGCGACGAGGTATGCGTGACGAACGAATCAATGAGGTAGAGAGAGAGAGAGAGAGACGCGGGGCGTACCGCTGGCCAAGGTGAAGATCGTGAGCAGGATGGCGGCGGGACCCTTCTTCTTGCGGAAGACCAGCAACAAGATCAGGCTCGTGAGCTCGAGTACGAACGCCACGATCCATGTCCAATACGACTGCTCGACGATGAACTCACGCACGTCGTCGATAAAGTAGAAGAACGACGACATGCCGGCGACCAGCAGCAGCTGCGCCGTGACGATCAGCAGCACGTTGCGCACGAAGACGGCGCGCGCCAGATCGAACGTGCGCGACGACGAGGCGCAGCACGGCACCAAGCTGCCATCATGGCTCGACGAGCCGTAGGAATCCACGTGCTGTACGCTGACCATGTACGTGGGCTGCGCGGCCGGCATCGAGTACGGCGATGCCTGCTGCGTCGCGTACGGCGGCGCATAGTACGCGCCTTGCTGCTGCTGCTGCTGCTGCTGCGGCACGGCGTATTGGTTGCTCGGCGCAGAGAGATTGACCGGCACATCCTCGCCCTTGCCAGCGTAGTACGAGTCTTGCGTCATGGCGGTGGAGATGGTTTGGCTACGTGCCACGTCGACGATAGAAAGAGAGATATCGAGGTTGGATTGGAGGCCAGAACAGAGGGAAGGAGCTGGTGGTGGTGTGGCTGAGGCAACGAGCGTACTGAGAGACAATCGTGCCAATCGATGTTGATACGCACGCGCTCTCAGTAGGCCTCTACTCCGCACCATGAATCATACTCGGCTTTTTCCTCACGCTCCACGTCGACTCTCCGATTCCTGAGGAGCATACGGAGAGCCTCAGCTGCCTTCGCTCCGCCTTCGCCTTTTTCACATTCGATTTTTCGGTTTCGCTATTCATTTGTTTCGTTGCCTCCTCGCATACACTCCGCCACTCCACTCCGCACCAACGCGAGCGATATCATGGCCGATCCTCTCGAGAGCCTTCGCGAGTTCATTCGCGAAGGCAAGGAGCCTGTCGAGGAGGGAGATGAGCTCGTGTTCGGTGAGATCAGGTGAGTTTGGAGGCCGCGAGATCGAGGCTGAGATATCTCTGTCGTGGTATCTTGCTGATATGGTTGGATCTCATATCTCTCTCGCTATCGTCGTAGATATACAAAGCGAGAGCCAACGAGCTTCGTACGTCGTGGTGGCGCTCCATACACGATCTATGAGATTTGGGTGTTCTGGAAGAACAAAGGTTCGAGACTCGCTGGCTCTCTGGCTCGTGATATGGCGCTCGCACTCACTCGCACATCGATGTAGAGCTGCCCGAGAAGGAGTATCTGCAGCTGTGTCAACGACAAAAGGTGGCATTCGTGTCGAAGCTCGATCGCACGAAGCTCGAGGAGGCGCTGACCAAGAGCGATGTCGGTGGAGCGCTCCCGAGCGTCGTGTCTCGCTTGCCCGAGAAGCGCAAGCTGCCGGCCGAGGCGTCGATGGCGACGACGCCCGAGCCGAAGCGCGCCAAGGTGTCGGAGATGTCGCTCGAGCTCGAGTCGTCGATCGTGCAGGCCAAGCAGCAGTTCCTGGAGTTCCTCGAGCGTCGACACGTCGAGTACTCGCCGTTCATCGCGCTGTCCGAGTCGGCTAATGGTGCTGCCGCCATGTCGATCTCATCATCGTCATCGAGCCAAGATGCATCGACAGGCGAGGGTTCGTCGACCACGAGCACTTCGCGATATCATCGACGAGCAGTGATCGACAAGGAGTCGAACGTGCCCGAGGAGTTGATCGCCTCGATCGCGCCGTTCATCGATGTCGACAAGGCCGCCACAGCGCAGGTGGTTGCGCTGGAGCGGCCGCTCACGACGCGCATCTCGGTCCTGCAATCCAAGACCAAGAGCTTCACGCCGGTCGTGGAGTTGATCACACAACGACGCAAGGAGGAGGAGAAGAAGCTGCGAGCCGAGCGGGCGCACAAGTCTCGTTCGCAGCGGCCACCGTCGGCGTCGGCGACGCAGCGCAGCTTGGCGTCCGAGTTCAAGATCGACACCGCTGGCTCGTTCGCCGATGGTCGAGCAGCGATCGTCACGGATCGAGCACACCATCGAGCGAGTTCGTCGTCATCGTCGTCATCATCGTCGTCGTCGTTGGTTCGTTCGAAAGGTACGGAGGAGGAGGAGCTCTCGGTGAGAGTGTGGGTCCCTTGCATCAAACTGAGTGAGTGAGTGAGTGCTGACTCGCGCTCTCTCGCTGTCACGATAGGTCTCCCGATTATCATCGTTCCCGCACTACCGACATCGGCGATCTCGATCTGGAACGTCAAGGAGCTGCTGGAGGATGGGCATTTCGTGAGTGCGCTCGAGCGCAAGGACCAATCGGCCAAGCGACCCAAGTCGGTGGTGATCGCGCACAAGGACGGCGAGAAGGAGCGGCGCTACGAGGTGTTCGATCAGCCGAACCTGCTGGCGGCGAGCGACTGGGAGCGAGTGATAGCGGTGTTTGCGCTGGGACAGGCGTGGCAGTTCAAGGACTGGCCGGCGCAGTGGCAGAGCCCGACCGACGTCTTCAACAAGTCGTGCGGCTTCTTCTTGATGTTCGACGACGAGAGCGTGCCGCTAACGATCAAGAACTGGGACGTCAAGGTGCTCAAGATCTCGCGCAACAAGCGCCACCTCGACAGCCAGATGCAGTACTACTTTTGGATGTATCTCGACCAAGCCTTGCGAACGCGACTAGCCAAGAAGCTCTAACGAACGAATGAGCCATTGCTTTGCCGTCACGTATCAATCAACCCAACCAACCCAACCAACCTCTTACAACAACGAACTAACCAAGCAAGTAGTATAAACGAGGAGTAAAATGTATTATCACAAGAACACGAATGTGTTTGGTGGCACCGAATGCACGAACGAAGATGTGCTCTTACTTGATCTCATCGACATTCATGATCTGGATCAGCTTCTTCTTACGCGCCTGCTCGCGACGCACTTTGGCAACGAACGCCGTCCACTCGGCTTGCTTGTTGGTCTCCATGCAACGGCGATGCACGATCTTGAGGAAGTCGGCGTACAGCTGGTACTGCTTGGGTTGCACGTTGGTGGCGAGGATCTCGGAGCCCGAGTAGTAGTACTGCAGCATCTGGTCCGGGAAGTAGGTCTGCAACGAGTCGAACAGCCGATCGAGCGAGTTGATCTGGAAGCGCTGGAACTCCTTCTTGGCATACTTGTCGACGAGCGGCAGCAGGTGGCTGAGATCGTGGGGTGAGATGCGTTCGACTTCGAACCAGATGAACTCGAGCGTCTCGATGTCGGGCTCTTGTTCGCCAGAAGGCTCAGGGCACTTCTTCATAGCTTCTTGCCACAAACTAGCGAGACAGAGAGTACAAGTGAGTAAATTGCTGTTGTTGAGATAGAGATCGAGAGAGATAGCGATTAACATACCCTTCCTTCAAGAGCAACAAGATTTGATCCTTGGCTGTAATGGGAGAACCCGGCAACGAGGTATCGTACTCGATGACGTAAGTGAGGAGATCGGTTCGTACGGTGGGCCAGCGTGCGGCACCGACGAGCGTCTGCACCTCCTCGAACTTCTTAATGTCCATCGTCATCTTGAAGACGAGGATCGCCTGCTCCTCGACAATGTCGGCGCGCTCCTGGATGCGAGCGGCGTCGATGAGGATGTTGGCGTTCTGGAGGATCCAGTTGCGCAGTTGCGTGGCCGAGTACGAGAGCTGCGGACGGATGAGCTCGATCTCCTCGCGCAGCTTGAGCAACTCGGGGCCCGGCTGGGCGCCGGGGGCGAGCTTGGTGGCGAGCACGTCGGCCTCCTTGCGCAGCGTCTCGAAGACGATCTGCAGCGAGAGCTTCTGCTTGAGGCTCGACTGCGCCTCGTAGGCGACGAGGAACATCGAGTCGTAGACCTTCTCGTTGTTGAGGCGCACGACGAGCTGGTTGAGGTTCGTGACCTCGAGAATGTAGCGGATGGCGAGGTCGACCAGGAGGCGCAGCTCGCGCTCGGTGACGGCGCGCGCCGACTCTTGCTCGGCCTCGAGCTCCGAGGCGCCCATCGAGCGGCCGCGCGCGAGGCGCGGTGCACGCACGAGTGCGTCGAGCTGCTCGTCGCGCTCGGCCTTGGCGCGGAAGACCTCGGTCAGGAGCTTGGAGTAGATGTTGAAGGCCTGCTGGTCGAGCGTCTTGATGTCGCGCTCGTGGTGGTCCGGCAGCGCCTTGCGCATGGCGAAGAGGAACTGCAGGTCGCGCTGGCGCGCCAGCTGCTCGGGCGTGAGCTCCTTGCGCTGTTGGCGCAGCAGCTGTTGCTCGTTGTTGATGGTACGCAACTCGCGCTGCAGCGGCTCGAGCTCCTGCTGCTTCTGGCGCAGCGTGAGCGTGCGGGCGAGGTAGTGCTCGCTCAACGCCAGGATGGCGTCGTGGTGCGAGTGCGAGATGGCGAGTTGCACCAGGTGGCCGAGGCTCGAGAGGCCGAGTTGCTCGGTCGTGCGGTACAGCGTCACGATCTCACCGACCATGGCATCGAGCGGAGCACGCTCGGCCGCCACCTGCTCGGGAGCACGCGGGTTGCCAAGCGAGAGGTCCAGCGCCACCTGCTCCTGGTAGGCGGCGATCTTGGCGTACGCGGCCGAGAACATGGCCTGCGCGTTCTCGAGCATCGGCGCATCGAGCAACGAGAACGGATAGCAGGTCGAGTAGTCGGGCGGTGCCGCCGTCGGGTCCTCGTCGCCGATGCGCTCGAGGCGCTTGCGATCGAGGCCGTACCGCACCTCGGGCAGCGAGTCGAGCTTGGCCTCGGTGTCGGCGAGCTCCTTGGCGTACTCGGGCGCGAACTGGCCGCGGTTCTGCTCGACCGTGAACTTTTCGAGGCGCAGCAGGTAGCGCTTCTTCTCGAGGTCGGCCATTTGCTGCCGCAGTGTCTCGAGCGCCAGCAGCTTCGAGTGCGTGTACTTGGCAATGTCGATCGTGAGGTCGTACTCGAGATGGCGCGAGAAGAGCGTCACGATCGCGGCAAAGTGCGCCGGGTCCTCGAGGAACGGCAGGCACTCGCTGAGGCGGCTGCGGAGTTGAGCATCGAGTGCCAGCAGGCGTTGTTCAGCTGCCTCGTGGAGTGGTGACTTTTTCACCAGGTCTCCCGACGACGACGACGAGCCCGAGGATGACGAGCGAGCAGCGCCATCGACATCCATGGCCGAGGCTCCTGCTCCCTGTTGTTGTTGCTGCTTCTCGAGTTGCGCCTCGAACTGCTTGATGAGGCGCTTGGTGGCGAGCTTGGCATCGAGGATCGACGAGAGCACGAGATGGCACGTGCCCTTGTTCCACTCGGTGTGCAGCTTCCAGTCCGAGTTGGTGTACTCAAAGTCGTGGTCGTACAGGAAGATCTGGTGCTTGAGCTCGGCGAGTCGCGTCGCCTCGTCGTCCTTGAGTTGCTTCGAGACCGAGGCGAGCTCGACACGTTGCGCCTCGAGTTGCTCGTACTCGTCGCGCACCGGCTCGCGCACGGCGGCCTCGGTCGCGAGCTCGGCCACGATCTCGAACACGCGATTGCCGATCAGGCTCACGGCCTCGAGCTTGGTGCCGGCGATGGCCTTGCCGAGCGCCAGCAGGTGCGCCGGATGACGCACGTGAGCGAGCGTCAGCCGCAGCGCCTCGTTCAGGAGCGACTCGACCACTGCCATGCGAGGCAACAAGGCCGCGAGGTTCTCCTTGGCTCGAGCGAGGTCGGCAGCGATCGTGCTCTGGATCGCGGCATCGGTAGCCGGTGCGCCAGCGACCTCCATGCCGTTGTTGCTCGATGCCGACGACGACGACGACGACGGATGCACGATGGCATTGGAGTTGGTCCAAATCTCGGCCTCGAGTGCCTGACGCACGGCATCGAGCGACATGTAACGCGAGGCGAGCTTGTTGAGCAGCGCCTGTGCGGTCTCGCTGCGCGTCGTGTCGATCTGGTCGGCCGCGAGCTGGCGGAACGAGACCTCGTTCGCCCACAGACGGCTCTGGCGCTGCAGCTCGACGAGGCGCTTCTGCTTCTCGGGCGTGAGGGTCTTGCGGTACTGCGCCAGCTCGTCCTGCTCGTTGACGAGGTTGTCACGCTCCTCGAAGAGCGGCAGGCGCGAGATACGCAGGTCGTTGATCTTGGTGAGTTGCTCGAAGGCGCGCGCCGTGACCTGCAGATTGAGACGCAGGTGCAGCTCGTCGTGCGCGTAGTTGTCGTGCGGCGGCGACACGAACTGCTCGGCGAGTTGGCGCAGCGACGCCGGGCCCTCGAGGAACTCGAGGTTGTGCTCGGTGACGCGGCGCAGCAGCTCGTGCAACGACGCGATCTCGGCGAGCGCCGCCGTGCGGTCGGTCTGCGCCTGCTGGTAGGCGGCGAGTGCCACGACGTCGTCGGCCGGCGGTACGACAGCGAGCGTCAGGTCGCAGCGTTGGATCACGAGGCACTGGCTGCGCTCGCGCGTCAGCAACAGGTGCGTCATGTCGCGCGCCACGTTGCGCAGCAGCTTGCCTATCGCCTGCGCGTCGCTGCGTGTGTCGAGCGGCTCGAGCTGCCACAGCGCCTTCTGGAGCGAGAGCTCGCGGATGCGGTTGAGCTTCTCGGCCGGCAGCATCTGGCGATGTTGCGCCTGTGCAAAGAGCTCGTCGCGCTCGCTCTCGAGCTCCTCGAGTTCGATTGTCGGCAGGAGGCGGCGCTCTCGCTCGCGTTCGAGCTCCGCCAGCACGCGGTGAGCCTTGAAGCCGGCCTGCACGGCGAGCGAGGCAAAGTCGCTGCCGAGTTGCGCCATGAGTTGCGTGAGCGACGTCGGCAGCTCGAGCGCCGCGAGCGAGTGGTGAAAGACGCTCTCGACCGCCGCGCGTGCCGAGGCGAGCTCGGTGTGCAGCTGCGCCTCTTGCTCGGTCGTGCGCTCGAGAGACGGCGTCGCGAGCTCGCGCTCGATGCCTCGCAGCCACGAGATGGCCGACGAGAGACGCAGGCTCATGAGCGAGTACGCGAGCGTCTGGTACGCGGTGACCGACGGCAGCTCGTAGTGCAGCTGCTCGGGCAGCGCGGCGATCTCGAGCAGCAACGCCTCGAGACGCGCCTTCTGCGCCTCCTCGAGCGATTCCTTCTTGTAGCGCTGCAACAAGACGGCCTGCTCGCGCTGCAGCAGGTTGGCCTCGGTCTGGAGCACGAGGGCGCGACGCAGCTTCGGCAGCAGTTGTTGGTCGATGCGACCCAGGGCACGGAGCGCAATGTCGATCACGAGTCGGTGCTCCTGGCGCTGCGCGGCGAGTTGCGCCAGCGCGCGTTGTGCCTCGGGCGAGTGCACGAACTCGAAGCACGCGTCGACCACAGCCGTGAGCTCGTCGCGCGTCATGCGCTTGGCCGGCGCGATGATGCGCGACTGGTGGCTCTCGATGGCGGCCGTCAGCATGGCGTTCGCGATCGAGAGCAACGACGAGCTGTACTCGCGCGTGCTCTTGCGCGCATACGCCGGCAGCAAGTGCAGGAGCTTCTTGCGCAGTTGCAACGCACGCAATTGCTCGACCTGTTCGGCCGGCGGCTTGAGCTTCGCCTGCACGAGAGCCTCGACGTCGCGCTGCAGCTGCTCGAGCTCCGACAGCCACGAGTTGCGCTCGATCTGCTTGTCGTCGAGCGCTCGCACGTGAGACACGGCCTTTTGGCAGATGCGCAGCGCCAGGCGGTACTCTTGCTTGTTGCTCATGTCGCGCGCCAGCAGCACCAGGTCGTCGGGGTTGAGGATCTTGCCGATGACAATGTCGGTCACGACCTCGATCACACGGTCGGCCTCCTTGAGTTTCGCTTCGCGTTCGTCGTCCGGGAGGCCGCTGTCAGACGTTGCCTGAGCCACAGCAGCAGCAGCAGCAGCGCCGTTGTCCGTGGCAGTGGCAGTGGCGACAGCGGCACCAGGAAGTGGGTCCTTGGGCAGGTAGCGACTCTTGGCCTTCAAGGCCGCGGTCAGGATCATCTGGCAGATCTCCATCTTGGTCTGGTCGTAGTTGTAGACGTGGTGCTCGGCGACGCGCGGCACGAACGGCACCGGCACGAGACCCTCGCGCTCGGCGGCCTCGGCCTCGAGCTGCGCCTGGAACTCGGCCTTGAGGTTCTCCTCACGGAACGTGCGGTCGACCTCCTGCTGGCTGCACACGAGCGACACCAGGTGGCTGCCGACGCGCTGCACCTGCGCGAAGCACTCGGCAATGATGCCCTCGACGACCGGCGGCGGCGGCTGCACGTTGGCGAGCGAGTCGGCGTGCTGCACGATGGCGTTCAGCATCAGCTTGAGGTAGTCGACGTGCTCGACGACGGCCAGCGCCGCCTCGACGGCGTCGTGCGTCGCGTTGGCGAAGGCCTCGTCGCGCGGCTCCGAGTACTTGGCGACGCGCGCCGTGCTCCACAGCCACATGCACGCGTCCTTGGGCACGCGCGTGTGCGGCAGCGAGTGGTACGCCTCGAGGCGCGTCTTGGGCAGCTCGTCGTCGCTCAGCGGCCGGTTGCCGATGCGCTCGAGCGCCGTGGCGTAGATCGAGCGCAGTCGCTCGAGCGAGAACTCGGGCAGCAGCGCCTTGACGAGCGCCAAGGCGGCCGCCGCCTGGCGCTTCTCGTTCAGCAGCTTGGCCATCTCGAACAGCACGCTCTTCGACACGACGAGCGCACTCAGTTGCTCGACCAGCTCCGAGAGCCAGTTCTCCGAGATGGCGAGGTCGCACAGCCACGCGGCGCGCTTGGCCGTGCTGCCGCCGCTGCCGCCCCACGAGGCGTCGAGCGACACCGAGTGCAGCGCCAGCCGGAAGGCGGCCGTGGCGTTGATCGGGCGTGCGACGGTCGCGAGCGCAAACACCTGCTCGGGATCGATCAGCAGCAGGCCCATCTCGATCGCGTCCTCGGTGCGGTTCATCTTCATCAGGAACTTGGCGGCGTGGTTGTGCTCGCCGACCGCCTTGGCGAGGCGCATCGCCTCCTCGAAGCGCTTGTCGCGCTCGAGAATGTTGAGGCGTGCGATCGTAAGAGACGGTGGCTCCTTGAATGTCGTCGTGCTGCTGGTGGACGCCACTGACATGGCATCGTCGTCGCTCGCGGCGGCGGTGGTGCCCTGCAGAATGGCGACCAGCGCCGGATCGACCCAGCCGAGGCGCGCGGCCCATCGCGCGGCCGCCAACACACCCTCCTCCTCGTGTGCCGACGTGTCCCACGCGCGGATCTTCTCGTACCACACGTCGCGCTCGTCGTCGGTCAGGTCGTTCGGCTCGGTGAGCAGCACGTCGACCCAGTGGTTGCCGAGCGTCGCCAGCACGTCGTTGTAGTTGTCGATGCTCGACTCGTTGAGCTGCGAGCCGCGGTCGATGAACTCGTCGGTCACGGCCTCGAGGATCTGCAGCGCCTGCCGCATCGAGCCCTTGAGCGCCAGCTCCTTGGCCGTGTTGACCTCGGCCTCGATCGGCTCGAGGTCGACCACGTGGCGGTTGGCGCGCGAGCTCTTCTTGAACGAGTCGCGCACGCGGTTCTTGATCGAGCGCAATCGCGCGTTCGACAGCGCAGGCGTCGCAGGCGTGCGCGGCGATTGCTGGTGCTGCTGGTGGAGGTCCAGGCCGCCAGGATGCACGGGCGAGAAGGCCGAGAAGTCGAAGCCAGCGCCGAGGCCATCGCCACCAGCGCCGCCGCGCACCGGCGAGGTCGAGAGCTGCTGCAGGACGCGCAGCTGCTGCAACGCCATCACCTGCTGCGACACCTGGTCGGGCGTCAGCTGCGCCCGAGCATGCCGCACGATCTCAATGTGCTTGCGCATCTCCTGCTCGACCGCGGCGCCGAGACGCAGCAGGCGCGTCAACACGAGCTGCGCCTCCTCCTTGAGCAGGTCGCCGATGAGCCAGTCAATGTCGTTCTCGTCGAACTTGCTCTTCTTCGGCGTCTTGAATTGTTCGCCCGTGTCATCGTCGGCTCGTTTGCGCTTCTGCCCAGTTTCTTGTGACGAAGACGACGACGACGA
>ERZ778023.4943-NODE-4943-length-10556-cov-48.222550_pt1 | contig 10556 bp, 9 predicted proteins | sample MGYA00375753_ERZ778023 | MGnify/ENA primary metagenome ERZ778023 (study PRJEB29350, sample SAMN05389822) | bioreactor metagenome | isolation source: Ammonium sulfate bioreactor | place: South Africa: University of Cape Town | collected 2014-04-04 ...
AATAAACCAATGAGCACTAAAATAAAGTCCAATGATTTTGCCTTTGAAGTTGTGTTCGATTTGTTGATTTGATTTGTCGATGAGATTTGACAAAAGAAAAAATGAAGAAAAAGACTATTTGACTAAGGTGACAATCGAAGTAATCCATCGATATATTTATTCAAAAGAAGAAAAAGAAAATTATTCTTTGTCATCATCATCGTCGCTGTCTTTGCTTTTTTCTTTTGATTGTTCTTCTTTCCAAGGGAAATGTTCTCCTTGTTTGTCTTTATTTTGAACTTGATCTCTTGCATTTGTTGTTAAAATCTCACCTGAATCAGCATCGATGAGAATTAATTTCGGAATACTTGACACGTGAAATTGATGATCTAATGCTTCTCGTTTGTTTTCTTGTTTATGATCAATAGTTAACCAAGGCATATCTTCATAATATTCATCGAATTCATCTTTATCTTCATCCGAACTAACAAAGACGATTTCGAAGTTCTTTTCTTCATGATATTTATTATAAAAATCAATAAGAATTGGAGTAAAACGACGACATGGTGGACACCTATACAATTACAAATAGCAACAAATCTTTAATTAAAAAGAAAAAACGTACCAATGAGCACTAAAATATAGACCAATGACTTTGCCTTTGTATTTCTCATCGTTGAAATCGACTTTTTCATTGGATTTATTTAAAACCGATTCACCTAAAAGTTTGTCAATGCCAGCCATTTTTTTTTTGTATTTATTTATCCTCAATGAGAGTCGATCAGTATTCGAAATGAAATCAACCGATAAATGTCTTTCGTTTCGTCGATAATAACGATGTTTATCTACATTCGTTATCTTTTATATGCTCCTTTTTTTTGCATACTCATCATGACGCCATCTTCTCCTTGAGAAAAAAAAACGAAAGAGAAAGAGAGAGAGAGAGAGAGAGAGAGAAATAATTTTATTTCGATTCAATATTTTGATGTCATTGGAACGACAATATGTCGATTTCGTTTCCAAAAAAAAAGTAAAATATATAATTTATATTTTGCTGAAGGTAAAGTTAAAAGAATAGCAAACGGCAGAATAAGTCCCGGGAGAAATGTTAAACGAGTGAGAAAAGGAGATAAAATTTGATTTGCAAATGTCGATGAAAGAACTAATTGAACAACATAAATAATAATATAGGGAAGATCAAAAAATAAATGTGTTGTCGAAATTAAAATCAATTGAAAAACCATTTTACGACAATGACGCCATCGAACTGCTTGACGTAAACGTCGTTTCTGTTTGATAAATCTCAATACAAGTGACAAACTAAACACAACAATTAAAACTATTGGAATTATATAATTTACAAATGCATCATAGAAATCGAACCACAATGGAATTTCTTTATAAAAACACAATGTACCACAACGAATTTCTTCTTGTCGATAAATTTGATGACACGGATAGAGAAAAATCAAATAGAAATAAAGAATTGGAACATACAACGACGAAATCAACAATGGAATATAATGAAAGAAAATACGTCGAAGATTTGTTCGAACTAAATTCGGATGAAAAACAAGAATATGTCGTTCGAATGATGTCCACAACATTGAATACACTCCGCCATACCAAATACCAAAATTTATAAATTTCCAACACAAACAAATCAACGGTGAATAGGGAAAGACATAACCAAGACGAATATAATTCTGTGTCAATGATAAATCAATTGTTATGTGAACAAAATTATAAAATAACATTATCAATATACTATGATTGTGAACAGATTCTCGACTGGATTTTTTATGTAAAATTTCATAGAATACAAATAAATAACAAGGCATCGACAAGATTTGACCGATGGCAAAGAAAATAAATTCAAAGAGAGGCCAAAATCTCGGAATATCTTCTCGTTGAGGAACAAATTGAGACATAATTCGCAATTGACAACCTCGAACAAAGAAAAAACAAGACTTGGGATGTGTGTGTGTCGACAAATGTTGTTTTGTCATCTGAGATCATCAAAAATGAAAATCAATTGGAAGAATATCACGTCGTGTGTGTATTTCGATCTTATCTTTCATTGTCAATAAAAGAAGAAAAAGGAAAAATAAGGAGAAATGAACATATTTCGAATGTCATCGTTGAAAATATTCTAAAACACAACCATCAGCAGGATAAATCGTTGGTAAATACATAATTTGATGCATATTATCTGTTGATTTTCTTTTGAAGTTAATATCGGATAGAAGTGAAATGAATAACATAATATGATTCATAGCATAACGTTGTCCAATACACGCATGTGGTCCCGCACCAAATGTGAGAAAATTCTTTTCTGTTTTGGATGAATCCGTTTTATCTGGATTAAATCGTTCGGGATCGAATACTTCAGGATCAACAAGTCCAACTCGATTGGCACTCCAAATACTCGGAATAATGAGAGTTCCTTTCGGTGCAAGATACTCATCGGACACTTGAACTGGTTTCTTGGCTATGTGAATGGCGAGAGTTGCAGGTGGACGTAAACGAAGAAGTTCTTTCATGACTTGCCATGTATATTTCATTTGAGTTAACAATTCAGGTGTAATTGACGTCGACGAATCGGGACGAACTTGTTTTTGTTCGTGACGAATTTTGTCGAGAATGTCTGGATGTTGACTCAATTCATGAATGGCAAATGTTAATGAACTTGTTGATGCATCTTGAGCAGCAAATAGAAAATCTAAAGTTATTTTAGCAATTTCTTCATCCGTTGAATGCAATGGTGTCGATTGATTATTTAATTTAGCTTCACGAATTGATTTTAAAACAGAAATCATCCAAAAATCTAATAAACATGTTGCTTCTTCATCTTGTTTGGTCATTCGTTGTCGACAACGAGCAACAATTGTTTGTAGAGATGTTCGTATTGAATTGGCCGCATGAACACCTTTATAAAGTTGTGTTCCAGGAAAATAAATCGGTGCTGCAAAAAATCCTTTTGTTAAATGTGTATAATCAATTTTAAATTGTCGACGAATTTCTTCGGTTAAATAAGGACCAAGAAAAACCGATAAACTCGTATTTATATTTAAATCATAAATCAACGGTCTCATTTCTAAACCAGTTGTTTGATTTAACTCAATCCATTTGCTCATATGAGATCGAATCGCTTGTTCTTGAATATGTAAATAAACTGACAAAGCTTTCGTTGTAAATAAAGGCAATAAAGTCATTCGTAATGTTTTATGAACGGATCCATTGATAAATGCAATATTATCATCGCCTAACAAACGATTTGCATTCGGATGTAAAATCAATGGCATATCCGATGAACATTTCTCAAGAATCTTTCGACTATTTTCATAATCAGCAACTAAAACAAAGAATTTGCCAATAATTGAATTCCAACTTAATTTGCCATATTCCATTTGTCCATGCCAAAAATCATACGGAGCTCGTAACATATGAATAATTCCTCCAACGAATGGTACAGTTAATTTTGGACCTGGTAAACTACCTCGTTTCGACATATAACTAAATTGTTCGTGAATATAAGCTAATAATAATCCGAATAAGATTATTGTTAACCAAATACTAATTGTCCACGAATGAATTAAACTCCAGACACTGAAAATCATTTCGATCATTTCTTCTTTTGCTTTTGTCACAGCAACGAATGTCCCGTCAAAACACGAACAACTTCACTTTTGGACTCTTTTTCTCTTTCGTTTTCTATATAAATAGAATTGCTATTTCATTTCATTTGTTTTATAGGTAAACCAATAGAGCGAATCAGAGACATCGAATTAAATATGGTTCGATACAAATAATTACAAAAAAAATCCGTCGAAAGTACATTTTACGTCTCTACAGGAAAGAAAAAAAACGAAACCAAGGACAACATCGATGACAAATCAAGGTGAAGCATGTTTCGAGAAAAAAGTACTCATTAATGATTTTTGCGTTTTCTTGACCTTTTTGATTTGAAAATAAAAGTAAAAGTAAAATGTCTATGATGATATCATTTGATTTAATCCAATGTTGTTGTTTCAATTGTTTTACATTGTCGTTTATCTTCTCTCGTTTGTACGAAATCTACAATGTCCAAACGAAGAAATTCTCAACGAGAAATTGTCAAATATTCATATTCCAGGTGCTGCAATTGTTGTTGTCAATCAAAGTTCAATTGTTTATGAGAAATCATTTGGTTATGAATCGATTGGTTCATCGAAATTGATTCGAATCAATGAATCGATATTTACTTTAGCATCATTATCGAAAACATTTCTTTCGATTGGTGTCATGCAATTAGTTGAATTAAATCAGTTAGATCTCGATGAAGATATTAATATGTATTTAAATGAAACTATTGTTCATCCGTTGTTTCCTTCGAGTAAAATCACTTTACGTCATTTACTTTCTCATCGAGCATCGATTCAATCGAATAATGAACTTCATTTGAGAGAAAATGATCGAGCTTTCGAAGAATTTCATCTAGCAGATTATTGTTTCGATTATTTGAAATCGAACGAATCGAATTGGTTAAAATCTCGTCCTGGAAGTGAAACAGTCTATTCAAATGAAGGCACAGCATTAATTGCAATTATCATCGAACTTGTCTCGAACATGTCTTTTGAAAATTATATTCGAAAGAAAATTCTCAAACCATTGAATATCAATTTAAATCGAACATCATATCGTTTAAGTCAAATTCGAAATTCCAATGATCTCGTTGAACAATATGCATATGTTCACAATTCAACTGAATTTCTTCTTTGGAAACAAACATTCGCACAGCTCAACATCAGTCAATTGAATGGCAATTATCCGACATGGATTCACATTCCTTTATTTAGTTTTCCTGTTTATCCAGCAGGTTTATTACGAATGACAGGCAGTGATTTAGCTAAATTCATTCAAATGTTTATGAACGATGGTTGGCCTCTCATTCGGAAACAATCGATCGATGAAATCAAAGAAATTCAATCGAATGAAAGTCTTTCCGATGTTGAATTTGGTTTGATTTGGAATTGGCGAAGTTACGACGATGGAACGAGATTTATTGGACATCGAGGAACTAATTTTGGTTCAACTCATTTAATGATGATCGATCAATCGAATCGAATTGGAACTTTGATTTTAACTAATGGAGATATGTCATTACCCAATGAACTTTCGAAAACAATCTACACAACACTAACACACATTCATCAAGCGATTTTCAATTGTTTTTCACATGAAAACATCAAATGATAAGATTAGATAAACGAAATATCCTTGACAAATAACAAACGAACACAGAGATTGGCTTTTTTTTGAAAAGTTTTCGATGAAATACGAACGAGAGATTTGTCATTTTCTATGTAAAATATTTTTATTTCTCCTTTATCTTCATTTAATCTTGATCTTTGTATTTGTGTATAAATATGAACAAACCAATACGAATAAATATTTGTTAACAACATGTCAAATCAATCAAACACAATTACGAACAAGTTTTTGTCGAACAAAACTTCTTCAATCTTCGAAAATCGATCTTTGTTCACAAATTCATTATAAAATCAACTATCGATCGAATTTATCTTTATTTATGGATTCAATTCCAACGTGGATTTCGTCGTATCAACTCGATAATTTAATATCGAATTCAACTCGATTTCCTTGTTATTTCAATCAAATGAATTTGTCTGATATTCGATGGTTTCAACCAAATTCACAACGAACACTTTTTCTTTTACTGATTTATTCCTTTTCGTTTTTTCTTCTCATCGTTTATATTTTAAATGAGATTTTTCATCGGAGATTTCGTTAATATTTGTTTTCAGATTAGATCATTGGATTAAAAATGTATCAAATTTTACTGAAATTCTATCTTCTAATTCAAAGAGATCGATCAAAATATAAAACCTAGGAAAATATTTTCGGTTGTATACTTATTTCGAAAACAAGAAAAATGTTACTTTTACTATTGGTGATTTTGTGTATAAGTTCACAATCGAATGGAATATCTTTACAAGATTTTTTTCCACATGGAAGTCAATCAGGTGATAAAGTTCTCAATCAGAATAATTTCACTGTGGAATCAATTGAATTTCCAAATGAACTTTATTATTTTGATAATCCGTATAGGAATATTTCGATAAGTGACCATGGGATATTTTCTTTCGATGATCATATATGGATAAAGGCATATTGCCACGAATCTCAACAAACTTTTGTTAATCGAACTCAATATTATAAAATTCATAGTAATAGATCATCATCGAATGCCACTGCTCAAGTATTTAATAAAGTTAAGAAATATATAAGAAAATATTTTGCAGAAGAACGTGAATTTGAAGTGAAATTTGCAATTATTGGCACTTGGTTTAGTAGAACTAATTCAACACCTTCTTTAGATAATAGATTTCAAATGGTTTTATCCAGTGATGGTGATCGTAGTTTTGTGTTTTTCCTTTATGATAAACTCGAATGGTCATCTGGTAATAATCAAACTTATGCAGGATTTCATAATCGAAAAGGAAATCAAAGTGAAAGTTTTCCATTGCCACATTCAGGAACAAGAAATCTAACTAAATTAGTCAATGAAAGTAATGTGAATGTCAATGGATTATTTGTATTTCGTGTTGATACACATCGAATAAACGCTGGTGGTTGTGATCATAGAAATTCATCGATGATTTCATTTCGTCCTCGAATTGCTTCACAATTTGGTTCAACAGCTTTGCATATCTATGGTCCATGTTTTACGAATCAAACTCAAATCAAATGTCGTTTTGGTTCATCTTCATCTGAATCAACTGTTACTGGTTTTGTTATTGATCGTTTTCGATCGATTTGTGTGACACCATTTCTATCTGAATATGGATTAACATCTGTCCATGTATCAATAAATAATCAACCATTTACTCATTCTGGTGATTTGACTGTTACGCCATTGAAATTAACTTCTGATGAAATATCTGTTCAAATAGCGAATGGACGTCTTTTTCTTGAAAGAGGAACAAATTTAACATTAAAATGGCAATTTTCTGAATTAACTCAACAAATATTTCATCAAAATACAAAACTTAACATTGAATTATGGGAAGTTAAATATACAGAAGAGAAATTACAATTAAATCAATTGAGTCCATCAATAATTTTACGACAAAATTTACCAATGAATACTCCTATTATTAATATTCAATTACCATTGAATATTTCAAATATTTTAACATGTTTTATTCGTGTAAGAGCACATGTGAACTCGATAAGTTATGGTGGATTGAATAGTGGTTTACTTGTCGTACGAAAATCTTCAAATGAAGCAAATCAGTTATGTCAAAATTGGATAAAACAACAAGGTGATGCATCAACGTGGAATGGAGATGATCTTGTCGAATGTCCAATGACAATAACTCAAGCTAAAGCTGCTAGTCGATGTTGTTATAAAATCGATCAATTTTGTTATCGAAATAATTCCAATCGAAATAATTGTCAATTTCATCAAGCTCGTCAAGATCACGATGAACCTTCAGCTGTTGAATGTTATCTATCAATAAGTTCGAATCGACATGGTGCAGGTGCTAAATGTTGTTATGATAATTCAAATACGTTAATTACACGTGGAACAGGTGCTGGAACTGATGATCGAAATTCTGTTTTCATATCTCCAATAAAACATTTATTTGGTGATACTTTATCTTATTTTGAATGTTGTTTAATGAATGGAAGTAATGACATGTGTAATCAATATATGATCTATCGACCACCACGAAGAGGATCAAATACAATGGGACGAACAGGAAGAACTTGGGGAGATCCACATTTTGGAACACTTGATGGATTTTCATATACGTTCAATGGTCATGGAGAATATATTTATTTAGCTATTACAAATAATACATCACCAACAAATCATTTCGATGAAAATCAATCGTTTCTATTTATGTCACAAATTCGTACAATTCCAATTCAATCACAATCAGACGAACAAGAAGAAAAAGGTGCAACAGTAACTACAGGTTTTGCTGCTCAATTCTATGGTCACAGTCAATCTAAGCCCATTAGTATAACAATATCACAACGAAATCAAATTTTATTATATCGAGCAAATGAATCGATTGAATTTGAAAATAATATCAATAGTTTATCATTTCCTGAATTAATTCTAACTAAACAAGATCAAACGTTAACTCTTTCATGGTTCATTGGTATTTATATCGAAATAGAAATTATCGAAATGACACAACCACGAAAACAATCCGTATTCAATATTGCTGCTTCAATTCATACTCGATTTCATAAGAAAACATATGGATTATTAGGAACATTTGATGGACAACCGAACAATGATTTAACAAATAGAAATGGAACTATTTTACAGGATAATTCAACATTAGAACATATTCATAAGAATTTTGGTATGACATGGTCGATCAATCCGTCGAAAACCTTGTTCCATTATGAATCCAATCAATCTCCTACTTTTTTTCAAGAACAGAATCGAGCTTTCAATGCCACTTTTATGAATCTGTCATACGATCCAATACTTGCTCAAAAGTGTGGAATCAGCAGTAACTTAACTAAAAATTGGAGTGTCTCTGAACGAACATGTTACTATGATTTAATAGTAACAAATGATACTCAATTTGCAAAGACATCTTTCAATGTAGCCAAGCTATTTCAATCAAATTTATTCGATTTGAAGAATCCACCTTCGTTCAACAAGTCTCTTCCTCTGAGAATGAATTCAACTAAAAATACGATCATCGAATTATATATAACTGCAACAACTGAATATTCATCTAGTAAAATAACATTCGTTGCATTACATTTACCTCAAAATGGTACATTTAACAGCAATACAACACTCTTTCGTTGGAAAGCTATCAAAGGTGAACATTATGTTAGTATTCAAGCAAATGATATAACATTGAATTTATCAGCTAAACATGATATTGTATTTGTTGTTTCATCGTCTGGTAATAATCGTATTCATTTCAATAGAATTACTTATCTTCTTGGATATTTGACAATGATTATGTACTTTTGTTTGATATTCAACTGATTAAAAAACATTGAATTAAAAACTGTCGTATTTCATTGAAATTATGTCAACCTCACTTTTAAAAAGCTCTACAAATTTCTTTTTGTTTTTTTCTTCTTCTAATAAAAAAACAAACCAATATAGTTTCTAATTAAAATTCATCAGTATGCAATAGAGAAGATGGAGCATCGATGAAGCCAATCACATTAATTGACTTTCTTGTTTCATTTGCAACTGTTTTAAGATGAATTCGTATCGACAAAATCAACAGTCTTGTGAAAATATTCAAAAGAAAAGATCTGAAATTCGGTATTTTGCTATTTTGATGTCTTTATGTAGTTTTATTGTATTAATAGCTTTAATTATGAATATGTTTTTATTTATTATCTTTAATCATTTGAAGAAAACTACAAGTACAACAACAACAACAACAACAACATCGATACCAAGTAATATCTTTTATTTAAACAAAGTAAACAATGGATAAAACTAAGTATTTGATTGTTAGAATGGATTTCTACTGGTCAAATGAAATCCGGTCGACATAGACATAAAGCATCATTATTATTAAATGGCAAAGTGTTAGTTACTGGTGGTTTTGATGGTTCGAATTATTTAAATGGTGCAGAACTGTATGATCCATCGAATGGTCAATGGACATCGACTAGTAATATGAGTAATGCTCGTATTGCTCATACTGCAACAGTTTTATCAAATGGACATATTTTAGTCGTTGGTGGACATACAAGTGGTGGTATGATATTTGATAGTGCAGAAATCTATAATCCAACAGGAGGAATTTGGACAACTGTTAATAGTATGTCATCGTCGAGATATGGTCATACAGCATCGAAATTATTGACTGGAGAAGTTCTTATTTGTGGTGGATATGGTTATAGTAGTGCAACTTACCGAACTTGTGAATTATACAATCCATCAACAGGCAATTGGACATTGACAACGGATATGAATGTAAATCGACGTGAGCATACAGCAACTGTTTTATCAAACGGATTAGTTCTCGTTGCTGGAGGATATAGTGGTGCCAGTTTTGTAAATACTGCAGAATTATACAATCGATCATCGAATACATGGACAATGACAACAACTTTTACTGATAATCGACATGCACATTCAATGATCAAATTATCCGATGGAAAAATTTTACTTACAGGTGGATGGAATGGTGCCAATTATTTGAAAACAACTGCAATCTATAATCCATCGACACAATTATGGTCGATGGTCAATCAAATGAATCAAACAAGAGAATATTTTACTATTTCCCTTCTATCCAATGGAAATGTTTTAGTTACTGGAGGATATACGAGTAGTTCCACTTGTTTAAATCAAGTTGAAATCTATAATCCATCGACAGATATTTGGATTGATACTGCAACTATGAATTATACACGACGTTATCATACTGCAACAACATTGAACAATGGACAAGTCTTAGTTACTGGTGGAGATAATGCTGCAAGTGGTTATCCAACTACGGCAGAATTATTTCAATTATAATTAACAAATCAGCGAATATTCAAATTCGGACATTTTTATTTAA
>ERZ778023.4947-NODE-4947-length-10544-cov-50.565164_pt1 | contig 10544 bp, 9 predicted proteins | sample MGYA00375753_ERZ778023 | MGnify/ENA primary metagenome ERZ778023 (study PRJEB29350, sample SAMN05389822) | bioreactor metagenome | isolation source: Ammonium sulfate bioreactor | place: South Africa: University of Cape Town | collected 2014-04-04 ...
GGCACCAGCACCCAGTCGCGGATACGACTGTCGAGTACCAGTAGCTCCTCCATCGGACGTTGTGACTGTGCTGTATGTAGTTTATTGGGCACGCTCACTCTCTCTATCACCGAGTTGATGTTGTTGATGTTGTTGTACTTGTTGTTGATGTTGATGGGAGAGAGGCAGCAAGCAATGGCGCTGTTCCGACGATTGAATGTACAAGGATATCATCTACCACGCAGACCACAGGTCCTCACGATACGAGACACTTCCTCTTGCTAGCAACGGAGATGGGTTGGGCCTTCGATCTGGAACTCCATGTTATGGGTACGTGCACGAGTATCTGGAACAACAGCTCGTTGGGCACCAACGAGAGTATCGACGAGTGCTCGAATCGCCGTATCAGCAGCAGCGTCATCACGAAGGCCCTGAAGCTCGTTGACGCATACCGGCGAAGCTCGAAGCTCCATGGCATGCCTGATAGCATCCCGCGGATACGATGAGCCCCTATCTCAATCTATCCACGAGATGGCAAGGGCAGCGTACCATGAGCAAGCACTTCCAGCACGCGGGCAGGCCCCTCGTTAATCACGTCCGGTGGCAACATGATGGCCGAGTTGGGCGGCAGCTGAGCGAGCCATGCCACACGGCACTTGTTCGACTGGATCAGCCTCACGACTTCATCGAGGTCACCGTGAACTGCAGCGTGCATCAAGCGTCGGTTTTCGGCGCCAGGCCAGTACGTCGAGGCATTGTGCCAGTGCTGCAGAGGGGGCAGTGTTGGTTGGTCGTTGCGGCGAGAGCCCGGGCAGGAACGAGTAGCGCACCTTGAAGTAGAAGTTCTTGATGGTATGGTTGGGCAGCATGGCCCATATTAGCCGCGTGATTTCCTCTATCTCGATTGGAACCAGCTGCAATAGATACAGACAGGCTCGGTAAGCAAGCTGTCGCAAAACCAGGTCTCAATCAGTCGATGAGAGCCACGCCCCGTACCGCAATGTGTAACGCCGAGACGGTGGTATTGTTGGCGAGCGCTCTCACAAGCTTCTCTGCATGAAGTACCGACACATCGACGTACTATCAACACACAGGTACGCATACACGCATGCGATAGTTAGCAGCAGGCGAGTGGTGACACTGGCACGTTTGATTGATGAACGTACCAGCAGAGAGAAGGATTGCAGCTTGGTGTCCGCGAGAAACTCACACAAGGCGTCTACCATGTCGTCATCCACCATCAAGCTGCGGCTCTACGAGCACTCTCGTGTTAACAGTGCCACTAAATCATCGAAAGCCATCGGCAACTGGCTCGACTCGACTCGGCACATACACCCAAGCAGAACGATTGAAGGCTGGGGCAGCGCGACACGCCAGCGAGTATAGCCCGCAGTCCTTCGATCGAACCAAACTCGGACTCGTGTATCTCAAACGTCGCCAATCTCTTGCAGCTTGGGAGTGCAGCACCGAGAGCCATGGCGCCCTCGGTGTCCATGGTGAATTGCTGCGATCGGCATCGTTGGAGTGCAGGTGAGACGGTGCGCTCGATCAGTTGGCTCGTCGAACTCGTACCACCAGGGACAGCCAATCGAGCCAAGAGAGTCGCGCCACAGTCTGGCTGAACTCGACAACATCTTCCGGTCCGAAGCCCTACGATGAGTGCATCAATACCAAGGCGCTACACACAACGAGCGATGCGTATCGAAGCGAATCTCACGCACGATGATTGTCTCCTTGGCAGTTCGCAGGTTCGCCTGAAGACGAACCAAAACTTGGCGTTCACGCGAGTCCATCCTCGACCACACCTCCACTACACCTCGACGAAGGAGATGCCAAACCAACCAGCAAGAGAGAGCAAGCAATGAAGGAATGAATGTGAGAGTGTCAGTTGGACGAGAGAACAGTGCACGTCGGCAATCTCGCTCTCAGCGTCGGATCTTCATTCGTCGCTGCTCCAACACGCTCCCACTCTCTCGCTCGCCCTCTACCTCGCACACCACACTCTCTCTCTCTCTCTCATGGCTGGTATCGCGCCTGCACGCGAGTCGTTCGGTCGCACCGAGGTCGAGCTGGCGTTTCGTAACCATGGTGGTTTCATCGAGGCGTTGAAGAGCGACATCACGCCCACCGGCATGCACTACCTGCTGGTGCACTACGACGTGCCGCTGCTCGATGCCGCCACACACACGCTGCATGTCGAGGGCCACGTGCGCAACAAGTTGACGCTCTCGCTCGACGACCTGAAGCGTATGCCCAAGGTCTCGTTGCCGGTGACGCTCGAGTGCGCGGGCGACGGTCGCTCGTTTTACACGCCACGTCGCGAGTCGGTGCCGTGGGGCCACCAAGCCTTCGGAACCGCGGTCTGGGGCGGCGTGCGGCTGCGCAGCGTCCTCGAGCTCGCAGGAGTGCTGGAGAGCGCGGTCGAGATCTGTACGTGCATGGCTCGTCGGCGATAGCCGGCTGGTGCTCACGCTGATACGGCACGCCGCAGTGTTCACGGGCCGCGACAAGGGCATCGAGGGAGGAGAGGTGCAGCACTACCAGCGCAGCCTGACGGTACACGAAGCGATGCTCGACGACGTGCTGTTGGCGTTCGAGATGAACGGCGAGCCGCTGCTGCCGCAGCACGGCCACCCGCTGCGCCTCGTGGTGCCGGGCTGGTACGGCATGACGAGCGTCAAGTGGCTCGACCGCATCGAGGCCATCGCTGCGCCGTTCAATGGCTACCAGATGCGCGCCTACACGTTCCGAGATGCCAACGGCGCCATCGTCGACCGCGTGACGCTGCAGCGTGTGCGGTCGCTCATCATTCCGCCCGGCATTCCGGACTTTCTGACGCGAACGCGCGTCGTGCCCTGCGGAAGGACGCGACTCGAGGGCCGAGCATGGGCCGGACGTCGCTCGATCACGCGCGTGGAAGTCAGCTGCGACGGCGGCGCCACGTGGAGCGATGCCGTCGTTCACGCGGCAGTCGGCAAACACGCCTGGCACGCGTGGAACATCGAGGTCGAGCTCGCGACACCTGGCGTCGTCGAGCTGTGTTCGCGAGCCACCGACTCGGAGGGCGCCGTGCAACCACGACAAGCCGAGTGGAACCTGGGCGGGTTCGCCAACAATGCCATTCAGGTGCTGCGAGTATTGGTGGTGGCGACCGAGCCGGCTGATGGCAGCCGCCTCACGATGCCAATCGCGACGACGGTCGATGGAGCTCGGCTGTAGTCATCAAACCTATTGACCTATCTAGTTATCTCTCACTCACACACAATTCATTGATTCAATTCGATGAGTCAATTCGATTGATTGATTCAATGGAACTATCTCCAATTACCGATGGCACGATTGTGCATGATGTCGATCGTGTCAAGCACGTCATTCATTCCGCTGCTGCGCTGCTCTCACGAACACCACGCACGCGCACTCGCTCAACCATGGCATCGTCCTCCTCAACTATGGCATCATCATCAGGTGAGCGCAAGATTTGTGTCATGGGAGGTCTCGGTCATATCGGCCTGCCACTCAGCATTCGTCTGAGTCTCAGCGGCTGGCGCGTGGTGGCGGTCGACGTCAACCACGAGGCCGTCGCGGCCGTCAACCAAGGCCGCCTGCCATTCCGCGAGAACAATGGCGAGGCGCTGCTGCAGCAGGCTCTCGAACGTGGCCTGCGAGCGTCGAGCGACGAACGCGAGTATGCCGACGCGTGGGCCGTGGTGATCGTCACTGGCATGGACCTCGACGTGTACGGCAACCCGCGCATCGAGTTCGTGCGGCAGCACCTGCTGCACGTAGCCGACCGCTGCCCTCGCGACGCACTGCTGCTGCTGCGCTCGACCTTGTATCCGGGCTCCATGTCGTTGCTCGAACGCGACCTCGATGCGCACCTGCATGCCACTGCCACCGAGAGTGCCACCGACACTGGCACGTCGGCATTCTTGACGGCCGCGCAACGATTGGCGTACTGCCCCGAGCGCACGAGCGAGTTGTTCGCGTTGGAGGAGCTCGAGTCGCTGCCGCAGCTCGTGTCGGCATGCTCGAGCGACGCCTTCGATCGTGCGTACGCGATCTTTCGAACCATTGCGCCGGTCGTCATTCGAGTGTCGCCCTTGGAGGCCGAGCTCGCCAAGCTGATCACCAATGCGTGGCGCTACATGGAGTTCGGCCTCAGCAACGAGATGTTCGGCCTCGTGCAGCGCTCGGGCGTCGACTTTACGCGCCTGCTGAGCGCCGTGCGGTACAACTATCCACGTGCCAGCGGCTTCAAGCTGCCGGGTCTCACGGCCGGACCGTGCTTGCTCAAGGACACGCGCATGTTGATCTCGTTCGGTGGCAGCTCGATCCCGATGGCCATCTCGGCCGTCACCATCAACGAGGGCTTGGTCGACGTGCTACTGCAGCAGTTGGTCGGCTTGTTGACTGCCACCTCGACGGGCGCTGCCGCCACCAAGGCACAATCGCGGCACGAGCACCGCGAGCTGCCCAACACTCTGGCCGGCTTCACGGTCGGCTTGCTCGGCATGGCCTTCAAGCCCAACAGCGACGACTTTCGACAGAGTCTCTCGTTCAAGCTGCGCAAGTTGGCGCTGCGTCGTGGCGCTCGAGTGCTGGTTCACGATCCGTCGCTCACGAGCGGCTCGTCGAGTGCCGCCAAGCTCGACGTGTGCGACTCAGTGCAGGATTTGATCCACCGGAGCGACGGCTTGATTCTGTGCGTGCCTCACGACGAGTACCGCTCGCTCGACGTGCTCGGAAAGCCGGTGGTCGACGTGTGGGGCGCACTCGCAAGCCCGCGCTCGAAGCTCGAGCTGCTGCCTGGCACGCAAGCACTCGCCGACACGGTGCCGACGGCTGCCGCACCCGCAACCGAGAAGCGACTGCCGACGATTCTCGTCACGGGTTCGGCAGGCTTCATTGGTGGCTACGTGGTGCAAGAGCTGTTGACGCATGGCTACCACGTGATTGGCATCGATAACTACTCCAAGTACGGTCCTGTCGAGAAGGAGTACGATCACCATCCAGAGTATGAGTTCTATCAGGTATTTTCGATCAGCGTCGATCAGTTATCAGTTTGATAACCACGAACTCACTCTCTCGGACATAACTCGATCATATAGGGTGATGTCAAGAATGTCGAGTTGATGAAGCAATTGAGTGTCAAGTGTGATTACATCCTGGCGTGCGCCGCCATGATTGGTGGCATCTCGTACTTTCATACGCTGGCGTACGACCTGTTGGCCGAGAACGACCGCATCATGGCGGCCACGTTCGACGCCGCGATCCATGCGTTCCAGCACGGCCACCTCAAGAAGATCATTGTGCTCTCGTCGTCGATGGTGTTTGAGAGCGCCTCGGTGTTCCCGACGCCGGAGGGCGAGCAGGAGCGCTGTCCGCCGCCGCTCAGCACGTACGGCTTTCAGAAGCTCGCGTGTGAGTACTACGCCAAGGGCGCGTGGGAGCAGTATCGCCTGCCGTACACCATCATCCGGCCGTTCAACTGCGTCGGCGTCGGCGAGCGGCGCGCCAAGTGCGACCACGAGGTCATGTCGGGCAACGTCAAGCTCGCCATGAGCCACGTCGTGCCCGACCTCGCGCAAAAGATCCTCAAGGGCCAAGACCCGCTGCACATCCTCGGCTCCGGCGCGCAGGTGCGCCACTACACGTACGGCGGCGACCTGGCGCGCGGCATACGCCTCTGCATCGAGAGCGAGCACGCGCTCAACAACGACTTTAACATCTCGACCGAGGCCTCGACCACGGTGCTCCAGCTCGCCGAGCTGCTCTGGACCAAGATCCACGGCACGAGCAAGCCCTTCCGCTACACGAGCGACGAGCCCTTCAAGTACGACGTGCAGTGTCGCGTGCCCGACTGCTCCAAGGCCAAGCGACTCCTCGACTTTGAGGCCAATACCACTCTCGAGCAGATTCTCGACGAGCTCTTGCCATGGATTCGGCAGCAGCTGGCGTTTGGGAACTTGTAGTCGGACGCAGTTGCAAGTGGTCAATCCAAGCAGGCAGGCAAGCAACAGAATGAAGCTTCCAATAACAAGGACCTTGGTTTAATGTCGCATCAATCAGGATGGTAGGACACGCGCACGTATGTCCGAGGATACCAACAGTGCGGGTTTCAGTCTGTAAATCTGGATGGCTGGACGCTCAACTCCAGTGGAAATCCTGACAACGGATACGCGCCATAATCTGTGCGCAACATAAACGCAATCAAATACTTGCCTGGCTCCAAGTCGATGGTCGATGAGTGCGCTGCTCCAAGCTCAGAGGTTTGTACCGGATCGACATTGCGCTGGAAGATGTAGTAGACACCGCCATCCCGACAAAGGGATTCAACAGATTTCTCGTGCGGCAAACGAGACACAACTGCGATTCTGAACTGTGTGTGTGTGTGTGTGTTTGCTTGCATGCTTGTCGGCTTCAGTCACATCTGCAGCATCTCGGCGAGCCCACACTTTCTGCGTTGGGACCAGTAAGGCGCAGGGTTTACCGATTTCGCTCTCTGGTGCGACCCATTTATCAATCTGCAAACAATGTCATGATCTTCTACGTGTGAAACTCGACTCTCGCAGTTTGAGACAGACATACAGAAAGCAATGTAGAGGAGAAAGAGAGTTTGGGGCTGTTGCGTTGGGCGTTGGATAACATCATTCGTCCCGAACGAGAGTCCCGACCAGAGATTTCGCGGGTTGCCTTCCGGTGAGTGGAGAAGTAGAGGAACGAAACAGTAGAATATCCCGTTGCCAAGCAAGGCAGGCGGTTCAACAGCAGTAGGTAATGTAAATACATAGAGAGAGATAAAGGAGCACGAATGTCCAAAGGTACCAACAGTGCGGTTTCAGTCGGTGTATGTGGATGGGTTGACATTCAACGTCATTGGAAATCCTGACAACGGAAACGCGCCATACTTGGTACGCAACATAAACGCAATCGAATATGTGCCATGGTCCAAGTCGATGGTCGATGAGCGCTCCGATCCAAGCTCAGCTGTTTGTTCCGGGTCGTCGTTGCGCTGCAAGGTGTAGTAGAGATCGCCATCCTCACAAACGGATTCAACAGGCCTTTCGAGCGGCAAACGAGAGACAACTGCGAACTTGAACTGTTTGGCGATGTTTGGCCCGTTTGAGTTGACAAACAGCAACTGAGCAATCAACCGACCCGCAATCTCATCACATATTCCGCGTCGCTCACAAACGTATTGAGAAGCAACAATCATCGCTTCGATTGCAGCTGCATCACAAACGTCGAGATCATAGGGCCGGTCAATATCAACATTGACGCGAATGTAGGGACGAGACGGCAGCTCTCGCTGCATCCTCTCTTCGGCCTTCCGTGATTGATCTTCCGAGTCGGTCAACCAGTTGACGATGAGGCCGATGGCCTCGAGGATCGATCCGCCGCTCTCGGACTGAGCATTGCAAAGTCCAGTGCCAATCGAAACAACCATGTCAGTGGTCTGCTCGGGCCACAGAGACTGTGCAATGTCGATGGCCTTGTTCGCAGGACAATTCGCTCGCATTCCGCCATCCACATAGACCTTGTCGTTGATCGTCACATGCGGAAAGTATGTCGGAGCTGCTGAGGTCCCCATGCAGGCTTGACCAACTGTCGTGAAGCATCCGATATCTCCTTCGATCATGGCGCCAGAAGCAGACGAAGCAACCACCAATGACGAGGATGCCACTTTAACCATCGTCACAGCGACAACAGGAGCCGGTGAGGCGTATCCGCGAAGGGGCTTGTTGTAGCTCTCTTTCATGTTCCGAGAGAGCACTTCAGACAGTTTCTCGCCGGAGTACTTGCTGTACGCGGAGCCAAACAACAAGGACAAAAACTTCCAGACGCTGCTTGTTGGCTCGCCAAACACATCGCTGGCGATCGATTTGATGAGGTCGATTCCACGCTCCGGAGAGTTTAACTTGGCATCAGCGACTTCGGAAGTCTTGGAGGTGAGATAAAGTGCCAAGATACCTCCAGCACTGGTTCCAACGATGAGATCGAACAGCTTGGCGATCGGAAGGCCAATCAATCTCTCGATCTGCGCGAGAATCACCAACTGAATCACACCTCGAACACCTCCTCCATCAAGAGACAGCACTCGAATGCCCGCTGATTTCGGTACTTCTTGCAACGCCCGCACGGTTTGCTCCTTGCACAACGGACAGCGGCTTGGATGTACGTTGGTGTACTTTCCGAAGCATCCGGGACACAGGCAATGTCCACACACAAGCGGGACCGTGGGAGAGTTCCACACACAAACGAGACATATCTTGTCAGCGACCTCGGGTTGCTGTTTTGCAATCTTCAGAAGGAGTGCCAAATCGAGGGCTCTTAGGTACTCGCTTGGCGAAGGGGGCTCCTGGTTTCGATCGTAAGCTTCCGAGATTGGTTGAGCCAACTCAGGCGCGGTGAAAGAGGTTTCGAACGCTCCGTCCCAAACACAGGGGCCTGAAACGTAGTCTTGCCCGTTGTACAACTTCGTGTACCATGCCGAGCTTGGTTTTGTCGTAAAGTAGGTTTGAGTGCTCTTGTGAGGTTGTCCCAAGTGACTGCGATGATAGAGTTCACAACGGACAGAGATCACTCCTCTTTGAGCGCAATGAAATTCCTGCGTCGCCGTGCACCTCAAATCGAGTTTCACTTCCTCCTCGAGCGCTGCAAGCTCCCGCTCCCAAACGTCGCGATATCCTCGGGCAACATCGCTTGTTCCCCAACGGTTTCGAAGAAGCAGCGGAACAGCGTCTCGGAGCTTGGCAGATGCAGCGTCGACATTCCCATAATAGTGCCGCATCAACGCACGCCAATAAGTGAGTAGGTGGCCCCACTTCTCCGCACCAGCTGCGGCAATCTCGGGATCGTTGAGAAACAGAGAAAATAGATTGATGTTGTCCTCCGGATGAGTGCTGAGACGGTTGGCCATCGACCACATATTCGAAAATAGCTCCGGTTGGCGTTGAATCTTGTTGGCTGCTTCTCGTGCCGCAACACATTCAGAGACCAGCCGTTGCGTGAGACGCTTCAGTTGCGTAAGAGCCGTGAGTGCCTCTCTCGGATACTCGACGCAGTTGGGAATGTGGATCACCTTGACCTCACGAAAAACGAGCTTCAGTTGATCGTAAAGATCGCCATGTTGCTCGATCCAAGCATTCGTGGCGCGAGTGATCGATGCTTCCTCCTTCTCTCCTTCTTTTTGGAGGTAATCATGACAATCTTGCATCGCTCGCTTGTTGAAGATGATGCAAAGAGAGGGCAACACTGCCGAGTTCACTGTTCGGGCCGAGGCAATCGCACTGAACTCCAACAAGTCCTGTCCGTACGACTGAATCTCGGCAGGCGATCCGATGAATGGGTAGAGCATCACATCGCTGAACATGTAAAGCAATCGAGGATACACCATTTCGACCATTCGAGCTCGAAACTTGGTCAAGCGGTCCTTGCTACTTTCGCTCTTAAATGGCCACAGTTTGCCAAGGAAGCCAGCTTGCTTTGGAATGTCGGTGCCTCGAAGACCTTCAGAGTCGATGCAAATGATTGGAAATACTCGTTTGCCCTTTTGAGGAGGAGCGAGAGCGATTTTCCAGTGAGTAAAGTAAGCATGGAGATCGGCACTGCATGAGACCAGGTCGCCGTGATTCGCAGCAAGGGGCAACGAGGAGTCTGAATCCGATCCAGAGTGAACAAACCATCGCAACAACAACGACTTGCCGCTTCCAGTCGGGGCAATGAACGAAATCATGCCCACTTCCACCTTGGTTTTGCTTGCTTGAAAGCGCACACTAAGTGCGTGATACTTGTTGCCAAGCTCCAATGTTGGGTCCTTGTGCTCGGCTGAGAGGGCAGCACCAAAGAACAAGTTCTCCTGTTGGTCCCTCTCGAATTCATCAGGTTGTGCTTGGTGATTCACCAGCCTGATGAACTGATCCTCTTGTTGATATTGCTGCCATGTCATACGATAGTGGTTTTGAGTGTTCCGAGATTTGTGGTACTTTCTGTTGTGGCGTTCGCAAAGGAACCAAGGTTGAGTATCATCGGAGCACTTGGCGCACACCCACTCAGCCGTGTCGTTACATCCTTCTTCCACACATTTGGGCCCAGAACCAACGCTGGTGGACGAGGAACTCATTGACGAGGACGACGACGCGGTACAAGTCGCCTCGTCGGTTGCCGAGCCATCCATTCAACACAATGAACAGCAACCCCGATGATGCCCGACGATACTCGATGATCGCGATACACGATGATCGATGATGCTCGGCTGCACGAGCAGGGAGGAGAAAGCTAGGCGAGGAGGTCACGGTGCGACGTCGCTAGTCTGGAAGGCCGCCGCGAGAGCCAATCAGAATTTAGCACGAGTTTTCCATTTTTCCTACCGCGTACTCCGGAGGACGTTGGTTCGACTCCAGCCGGCTGCTTCTTTCTTCGGTCTTCGTCTTGGTTGTTGGATCGAACATCGCAGCATCTCCTCCCAACGCACCTGAGATGCGTACCGCAGCGGTCCTCGTGGGCCTTCTGGGTCTGTTGGTCGTGATGGCCGACGCACAGTACCCAGCTGGTCGTATCCGACC
>ERZ778023.4961-NODE-4961-length-10512-cov-7.718944_pt1 | contig 10512 bp, 11 predicted proteins | sample MGYA00375753_ERZ778023 | MGnify/ENA primary metagenome ERZ778023 (study PRJEB29350, sample SAMN05389822) | bioreactor metagenome | isolation source: Ammonium sulfate bioreactor | place: South Africa: University of Cape Town | collected 2014-04-04 ...
GGTTGATCAAAGACCATGAATCGAAAATTCTTCCAATCCAAATCCGAAGGATCAACCTTCTTGATCAATCTCATTGATTCCTCAAAGTTGTCTCGTCCAAACCTTAATGGCGGAGGGATAGATGAACGAAAGCGATGACAATTTTGAAGAGAGAGGTAAAAATACCATAATTCACCATCAAGGAAGATGTTGGGCATGGAATCAATGATATCCTGAGGCATATCTTTCTTCAATCCTGTTCGGGTGTAAAAACATTTGGTTTGAGGATTCCAGAATGCTCTCACTCCATCATATTTCTCCAACAGCCACCTATCATGAGAGCAAAGGAACAAGAAAGGAGGGGGATATTAGAGACGAAGAGGGAGAGGGGGGGAGGGGTATGTGAACCAGTTTGTTGGATCGATGTTTGAGTGAGTGAAGAAGGTGGCAGTGGTGGGTTCACCAATGCCTTCAATGCGCGGAATGTGTTGGTCGAGGAAATGAGGTGGCATCTCGTTGGTGATTGGTTGTCCTGCTTGTTGACCTTCATTAGTTAACAAGTCGGATCGAAAGACTCGCACTGTTGCCATCAGGCTTATTATTTTAAAAGTGAGAATTACGTAATTGGAAGGGAGAGAAAGGGAGCGAAAAGGGAATATACCTTGATTTTGTTCCATCCCACCAACATGGGATGGGAATCAAGGTGATTCCTTTCTCTGTTGCCAATTGTTGTTTCAATTTATCACTTGATTGTCTCCGCTCAGCTGAGCTGTTGTATATGTCGACATCAACATAATGGGATTTATCCTTTGTTGTTCTTTGATTCAGCACTATATTAGGAAGGGAACGGAAAGAGTAAAACCTGATATTCAAATGCAAGGCGAAGAGAAGGGAGAAAGATATCCAATTCCAAGGGCTGCTGGGTTGCAGGATTGATCAGACCAGCTTCCTTTCTTGCATTCACCACCATCTTCTCTCCCTATTTAAATAGTTACGATGGAGAGTGAGTGATCAGGCAGAGGGAAGAGAGGGGTGTTGTGCAACATGGTAAAGGAAGAGTATTTACAGGAAATAATTCAGCCACCAAATGTTCCAATCGTCTCTGTTTCCCAAATTTGCCCTTTACAAGGTACACCATCTCCCATTCAAAATCAGGATATCTTTCTCGAAGTACTTCTGCGAGTTCCGCCTTGCGAAGTGCTGCTGGTGCACCAATATTCTTCAAGTCGGCAATGGTGACTGAATACCAATCCGATGGCTGAAAAGAGTATGCATAAGAGAGAGAGAGAGAGAGAGAGAGAGAGAGAGAGAGAGAGAGAGAGAGAGAGAGAAACTTCTTTGGAGGAAGGATATTATACCTGCTGAATTCCCAACTGTTTTTCCGCTTCGACGGTCAACTGCAAGAGATAGTCCTTTTTGTTTTTGCCTACCCACTGTTTCTTTGCTCTAACTGGTAGTTATTAAGTAAGCGGATTAATTCAACTGAACGGTTCTGCCTGTTGGTGGCGCAATAAACCTGAGCTGGTTCCATTTGCTTTTCGATACGTTGTCCCTCCCTGCTTTCGGTCACCTCTCTTGTTGGCCTGTAAGGTGTCAAAGATAATTTCACAATTGTTGTATCCCAACCTCTGTACTGCCAAAATGTTGAGCGGTGCTCGCTCTGCTCTCGTTGGTTTGTACAGGTGTTGCTTTGAACAATAACAAAACAATAATTTTTAGGTATTCCATTCAATCACCGGCAAGAAGGTACCTAATGTGGAAAGATTCCTCGTTTGTCTCAACCGCCAAAACGGAGGGGTCCTATATCCCATCCTCGCGCATGGTTTCTGCATTAGCAACAGAACTTCTCCAAAGCGCAACTGACACGCCCGCAACTGTCAGCCTCCTTCACTGGTGGATTCGAGGAAATCTAGGACAAGCAAGTTTGATGCGGGTCGCACAACACACCGCCCCCGCGCAGAGGCAATGCGGGTTGATCCTGGCTTGGAGGCGCAGAGGTTTATGCTCCCTCACAGAACCGCGGAGGACTACCTCAACAGCACCACCCCTACCTGAACGAAAGGAAAAGGGATATTGGACAAGATTGAGCCATCAACGCCAATTCATTGAGGCCGCTGGCAAAGAATTTGGAGTCAAGACGGTACTAATTCAATTTCTGTTCAACAGTCCTCACTTCGTTCCAGCTTTCAGATTGGTATAATGTGTCACGTAAGCAGCTTGAGGACATTGGAGGTAGGGGCCTTCTAAAGCGATATTTATCTCTGGGAGGATTGCTAAGGACGATCTACCCTGACTTCAACTGGGATGACACTCGATTCGTGCACGCCAAAATACTACAGTGGAAGCGCCTTGAAAATCAACGAGCCTTCTTGGATAATGTGGCCAAGGACTTTGGAATTCACCAGGTAGAAGAACCTAATCCATTTGGAGCTTCTCTATTTAACTCCTCATGCCATTCAGCCGACTGATTGGCACAAGATTACGCGGAAGCAGATCCTGGAGAAGGGCGGGCAAAGTCTGTTCCTTTATTATCCTACTCTCGCAGAAGCTCTAAACGCAGCATTCCCACCCTACAAATGGGATCCCTTGGAATTTGAGCAAGCCAATCCCCCACCCCCAAAGAAAATTGAGAATATCCCCCACATCATGAGTACTCTTGCTCGAGTTGAAGAAGCCCTAGATATCAAAAAGGTTTACCCTCCCTTCTCCTTCAATCTTACTAAAGATAATTTTTAAAGCCTGAGGATTGGCATTCTGTCAATCTTTCGGATTTGAAGGCGTTGGGATTCCCCTCAAGTATTACCCGAATGAAACTTGCTGAGTTTTTGAAAGCCAAATACCCCGACTACGAATGGCAGAACATTTATTTATTGAAAGGAAGATTCGCTCAACAGCGACGTTTAGAACGAGCCGTTAAAATCCTGTTTCCGGTATAATTATAATTATCTCTCTTTTCTCTCACACACATTCTTTTTATAAAAGGAAGAAGATATTCTTGTAAATGCCAGAAGAGCAGCGGATTTAAAGAGCCCATCAACGGGAGACTACCTGGAACTGGATATCTACATAAAGAGGCTCAATCTTGCATTTGAGTTTCAGGTCTGTCCATTTGAATCATATGGAAATCATTTCTTAAAAGTATAATAGGAAAGGCACCACTATGCCAATACAGAATTGGATTATCGACCATTAGAGAGCTATATCAATCGCGACAAAGCGAAGAAAGAAATGACGGCTATAAAAGGCATTACTGTAATCACAGTGCCATTTTGGTGGAATGGAGACCACTCAAGGTAAGAATATTCTTATCTCAACCTTTCTCTTTTATTTATTTATATTTATATCTTTTCCATCCTGTCTATTTAAATCACAGTTTGGTAGCAACCCTCCGAAAACAACGGCCTGACCTTCTCGAGAACTGGAAAGATGTCAAGGCAGAACCCATACCCGAACAGATTCCTCAAGATCGCCTCGCTCCTCACATACCGAAAATCGAAGGACTAGGCCAACCCGTAACTGCCAGTCTCTTCACCCTGTCTTCTGTCAACCCCACAAATTGGTAAACTTCTTACACTTCCCCCCCCCCCACTCCCCAAGCTTTTTCTTGGAATAACAAGAATATTTTTTTAAAAAAGGTGGTTATTTGAGAAATATGATGGTGTGCGCGGGTTTTGGAACCCCGAGAAGAAAGCTTTCTATTCGAGGCTCGGAAATGAATTCATGCTGCCTGACATGGTTGTGTCTACCATGCCCTCTGATCTTTTTCTGGATGGCGAGCTTTGGTAATACGTTCTATATCCCAACATACGCCTGTTTAATAGTTATATCCAATCAGGTTTGGCAGAGATAATTTTCAAGAGGCGCTAAAGATATCCAATCGAGCACAGTCACAGCTCATCGATTGGAGTAAATTCAAATACATGGTATTCGATATCCCAAATCACAAGGGCAATTACAAAGAACGATATGAAGCGCTAGGTACCTAATAACATATATCCCATAACAATTAATGTCTTATACCACACACTATGGCAGTCTCGGCAATGAAAGAAGGAAAGAGCAAGTATATTGAGGTGGCACCGAAGGCAGATTGCAAGGGTGTAGAGCACTTGGAGAAGTATTTCCAAGACGTCATCGATAAGGGAGGAGAGGGCCTCATATTGCGAGATCCTTCATCCGCCCTACAGGGAGGCCGATCAGCTGGCTATCTCAAACATAAAGTGCGTACTCTTTAACCCGCTACCCATACCTCCCTCTTCTTGCTAATTTGCTTAAATTCGAAGAAATACCGAGACGCTGAAGCAAAAGTGGTCGCGAAGGTGGGGCCGTATCAATGGGAATGCGAATTGTGAGTTATCTTAGTGCCTTAACCCCTTTTTTCCCTTTCAATTTCAACGCTAATTTCTTGTCAGACCAAACGGAGTGAGATTCATTGCCTCTGCGGGTACAACCGAGTTTACGAAGCGATGGGATCCGAAACAAGGAGATATCATAAGCTTCAAACACCACGGCTTCATGCTGATTTCGAAGAAGCCCAAATTCCCTACTCTGTACAGAATGCGAAACGATATGACATGGGATGATGTGATAAATAACTGGAAGGAACAAAAAGTCAAACCAACTGGTATATTTTATTTATTATTTTATTTTCTTTTATTTTCTGCCTTTCGAACTAATCAAGATATCTATGAAACAGCATTGCCTATCAGAAAATCGGGGACAGTCTACAAGCCGAAAGGGTTTTGGAGTAGAATGGAGAACCGAAGAAAGTTTTTGATAGAATTTGCCAAGGAGCAGGGATTCGACCCTATGGACCCTTTGAAGTGGCGAGACGCGAATAGAAGCGCATTACTCCGCAAAGAGGTAGAGTGTTTTATCAAAAATTCTGATTCTCTCTTTGTTGTGAACTCAACATATACATATGAAGGGAGGAGCCAGTTTGTTAACTACACACGAAGGCAATTTCCTCAAGGTGTTGCGGAAAACATTCCCGGAAATGACCTTCGACTTCAAAAGTGAGTCACCCCTTTTCAATTATTCATTATTTAATCGCTTTTTACTTTTAAGGTCGAAGGGTTGATCCACATTACTGGGCCAACGCAGCCAACTGCAGACAATTCTTTGACGACTATGCTGAGTTAAAAGGATTCGATCCCAAGATACCCGACAACTGGTATCTCCTTTCATTAGAAAGGGCATTGAGAAAGCATGTAAGTTCTCTTTCCCTATCCCGACGAATTGTTTAATTATAATATGTCTAACTAAAAAATAGCGGGGAGCTCTATCTATACGGCAGCATTTCGGTGGGCTAAGGAAGGCACTTAAAAGCGCCTACCCAGAGGTAGACTTTGCTGAATGGAAGGAAAAAACTGGTAATGCACTTCTTTCCCCCCCGGGTTTTGCTAACTCTGATATGTCACCACCCCCAAACAAACAGTTGAGAAAGAGAAGAAGTGGGCGAACTTGACACTGTGCCGCGAATTGTTTGACAAAGTCGCCAATGCACATGGCATCAACCCCCTCCGCGAAGAAGAGTGGTATACCGTCCCTGTAAAGCAGGCAACTATCAAAATGGTTAGTGAACTGTCCGTGCTTTGCAACAACTACTAAGTATCTAATTCTTCTTCTTTTCCCAAAGGGAGGCTCTTCGCTTGGAAAGTACTATGGGGGTTTCAAAAACGCGCTACAGGCGGCCTACCCTGAGCTGGCCTTTACCAAATGGGAACAGAAACAAGTCTAGTCCCGCTACTATGATCAATCAAAATTATCATGTTCCAGGAAACTGCATAGTGGCTTGAACTTTAATTGTTGTGCAAGACAGAGAAGAAGAAAGCAGGCGGGCAAGGGCAAAATGAGTTCTATTGGGGCAACACAAAGCCTAGGAGATGTGGACGGATGCTGGAAAAAATGTATTTGGATAGCTGCGTGTTGTAACTTCAACTGTGATTCGCCCGGCGGATCAGAACTTGATCTCGCATGCTGCGGAAGTGAGGGCAGTTGCGAGACCAACAAGTGCCCGGGATGCTGCCTCTGTATATTCTGCGGTCTGTGCTTCTCATTCCTGGGCGGATATGCCGACTGCTGCCGCGACAACTGTACCTGTTGCTGTAGATAATTGTGGAGATATTGCAGCGATAAACTAGTATAAAGGTTGGTGTAAAAAAAAAAAAATTACCATTACATCTTGTCCCGTTCCTTTCGCGTCCAACATCTACGCGGATAAACAAATCTTTAGTCTTTCCGGGCAGTTGTCCGCGTCCCTCCATCTACATACAAACGGCTACCCAAGGCCTACTATTTTTACACCACCTCGGTCTGGAGAATGTAAGTGAAGCTCTTCTCTTCTTAAACAGACTCAAAGGCCAAAGAGTGGATCTACTCTTATTCTTTGGGTTCATTCGAAGAAGCACAAAGCAAGCAGGGACGAGCAGCATTCCCGCCTGTCTTCTTGCTTGGCGAATTACCCTTTTTTAGCCGTTAGTTGAGTGACAACATGCAAGAGAGTGACGTACAAGCCACCAGAGCATCAATCAGGTTGCACAAGGTAAAAGTTACTTGTCTTCGTGGGCCCAGTGTGGCTGATTCCTCTATTTAAATAGACCTGGAGCCACCTCCAACCTACCCAAACTGCAAATTTGATCGATTCGCAGGATTGCTCTTCCTCATCCTCACCTGGGCATAATCTTCGCCACCACTGGAAAGATGTCTCTAGGTTCGATCTTGCAGAGATGCAAAAGCTTCTTGATCACGATAATCATGAAATGCGAGAACAATTGCGTGCATATCTGAAGAACCCTTTGTTTGTGCTGCAGGTACGTAACTTCCATCAACAACAATATATGCTAATTTTTTGTTAATTAGCATTCTATCGCCTTACCTGATGAAAGAGAAATCGCCCTGAAGCGACTACAGGCCATATGTCGTGATCAGCGAGGCAAAGGTGGTCGCTTTTTATCTGTGACCGATTTTCGTTCCAATCCGAAGCGTGTCTTTGCGGCGCATGAGGTCATTGCCATGGCGGACGGGTCAGTTGCTACAAAAATGACTGTCCAGTTCAATTTGTTCGGTGGAACAGTTCTGAAACTCGGTACTGAACGCCACCACAAGCTATTGCTAGAGGGAATCGACAATCTAGATGCGATTGGATGCTTTGCCTTGACTGAGGTGCAACAATTTTGCGCAAACAATTAATTTCATCTGACACTTCCTAATTCAGTTGGGTTACGGCAACAATGCCGTTGAGATGAGGACTACTGCTACATACGATCAGCAAACCGATGAGTTTATCATTAATACCCCAACTACCAACGCCCAAAAGTATTGGATCACGAACTCTGCTGTTCATGCGCGTTGGAGTGCGGTAAGAATTCCTTTTATAATCATTAGGCGCAACAAATCACAAAATCTAATCAAATTGATTTACCCATTCGCAGGTGTTTGCCAGATTGCTTATTGGCGATAAGGATTATGGTGTCCATGCCTTCTTGTGCCGTATTCGTAACGACGACCATTCCATTTGCAAGGGAGTGAGAGTTGAAGATATGGGCAAGAAGTTCGGTAGGTTACCTCACTTACCCGTCATCGCTTCTATCATCCATCTGATATGACTACACTACTAGGCATGAATGGCGTCGATAACGGCAAGCTATGGTTCGACCACGTGAGAGTGCCACGTGCAAATATGTTGGATGCATATTCGCAGGTAGAAAAAGGTGGCGCATTCCATTCAAAGATTGCTGGAGCTCGAGGGAGATTCCTTGCAGTAGCAGACCAGCTTTTGGTACCTCCTTTCTTTTGTCATGAGATAATATGAACCACCAGTGCCTCACTCACTCACCAACTTCTTTTTTCCTTCACAAAGAGTGGAAGAATTTGCATTGCCTCTATGATGTTAGGAGCTGCCAAGCAAAGCTTAGTGATTGCCCTTCGTTATGCCTCTTCTCGCTTGTGTGTCGGAGAATCAGGAAAGAGGTACAGTTGCTTCCCCCTTCTTCCTTCTCCGGTTTCCCCTTCTAACCATATGAATTTCTTCGAAAACAAAATAATTTTTAGTGACACCCCAATCTTGGCCTACCAATTGCAACAGAGAGCGCTGATGCCTCTCCTGGCTGGCACCTATGCACTCAACATCGGGTTGGCATACAACAAGGACTTTTACGAACGCGTGACCATCGGAGACCTCAAGGAGGACGTCGTGGCGTCGAAAATGTTGGTTATTTTGTGCTGCGTGATGAAGCCCCTCATCTCCTGGCATGCTGAGAACACTGCTACTATCTGCAGAGAGCGCTGCGGAGGACAGGTATTATTTTTTATCATTCTCTCTCTCTCTCTCTCTCTCTCTCTCTCTCTCTCTTTCATATCACTGACTCGCCTATGCAAGGGTTATTTGGCTTGCAATCGTTTAGGAGAGGCCATTAGTGGCTCTCACGCAGGTATCACTGCAGAGGGAGATAATGGTAATGGCTTACTGCATGAGCATTAGCACTAAGGGAATTGCTGATGAATTCTTTTCCATGTTTCTTTATTTAGCGGTTCTCATGCAAAAAGTATCCAAAGAATTACTCGACCAGTTGGCTTCTGGCAATTTGCAGCTGTTGCCTCTTGACACTCAGGCCCCCTCTACGGTTCGTATTTTTTCATGCAATTCCGTCAATCGTAGGGTTTTTCCTGAACTATTTCATACCATAGGATGTCAGCAACCAAGCCTTGTTGAAGTATTTGTTGGAGTATCGCTTCGCTAAGAAGATAACTTCCTTAGCAACCACTCTTCAAACTAAGCTAGCTGTAATAATTCTCTCTCTCTCTCTCTCTCTCTCTCTTTTCACCTCTATCTCTCTAATGTACCCTACAACCATCAGGAAGGACACAAAATATTCAAGCTATGGATGACGCAGGAAAGCGATCTCGTTCAAGCGGTTGCTAGGGCTTATGGAGAGAGTGTTATCATCAACCAATTCCAGCAGGTGCTCCAGGAGAGCAGCTCCTCCATCAGAAACACCCTGTCGCAACTCTTCTCACTCTACGCTCTCTCCGCCATCGAAAGTGACTTGGCCTGGTTTATCCTTGAGGTATCCTCTTCCTCCATCCCCATCCCCATCCCCTCCCTTCTCTTCTCGACAAAAGCTGACGTCAGCAACTGTGCATAGGGAGTGTTGACGCACAAGCAAGCTAAGCAGTTGGTGCAACACTCGAGGGATATGTGCAGGGAGTTAGCCCATCAGTCTCTTCACCTCGCGGATGCCTTCAACATCCCCGACCACCTGATTCAGGCTCCTATCGCTCTCGACTGGGAAAAATACAACCTGACGGACAACCAAGGAGAGACCCGCGACTACTTGCGTAAGGACTTGGGGTTGTAAAAATGATCTCAGGTAAGGCTGACGTTATCATCAAGTTGGGACTTGCGGGCCCGCTGCACAGGGCAGAATAAAAAATGATCACAAAAGCAAATGAAAACATAATTTCTACTCTGTGCGAAAGAGGTGATGGGTAGAGAGGCTTGGGTGCACCCTGTCTGTATCGGGGTCGTACTAACTGCTTTGCTATCCTGTTCGACGGCCTTTAATGTTGGTAAGATAACATTTTCATTTCTTCCCTCCTAATTATCACATCAAAACCTTATCCCTTTGTATCTATTGCAGGAGTAAATCTCCCATGGGTACAATACGGCACTGACTTCGGCAGCAACTCATGGGGGTACAGTGGCATTGCTACCAATCCTGCCGCTGTCGGGTCTGCCTTTGCTACAGCCAGTTCCAACGGTGCTAAGAGCGTACGAGTTTGGCTGTTTGCAGATGCGAGAGCCGGCATCGTAATTGATTCAACAGGATCCCCTTCTGGTATGTACCTAGATTAAAATAACAATTGAAATTAATTTTGGTAACAGGATTGCAATCTCAAGTATTTGACGATATGAACGCAATATTGCAACAGGCTGCAGCAAATGGGGTTCAGATTACTTTCGTATTCTTCGACTTCTTGCTTGCCTCGTGGTATTCGATCAACAACAACGTCCAAATGGGAGGTAGGACAAACTGGATCACCGATTCGAATATGCGATCAGCGCTGATCAATAACGTCATTGTTCCGGTGCTTCAACAATACGCTTCGAATCCTAACGTACGTTGAACATCTTTCTACGCTGTGTGCGATTACAACGGTTTTTGACTCTGATTCCGTTACCATTAATTCAAAGATTGGCGCATGGGAGATTATGAATGAGCCGGAATGGATAATTAGTAATCTGCCTGAACCGGTACTTTCTTTACCTCTGTAGTATCCACTTGCCTCACCTGTAACACATATGCAGACTGTGGATACCAGCCAGATTGATGCCGTCCAACTCACTGACTTTTATGCCTTTGCTTCGGCCATATCGACAGCCGTGCACACCTACAGCACCATCCCTTGCACATTGGGTACCCACCATTCAACATGTCTCAACTCGCAAGAACATCCGTCTAAATATTCTCTCTCTCTGTGTGTCTCTCTCTCTCTCTCTCTCTCTCTCTCTCTCTCTCTCTCTCTCTCTCT
>ERZ778023.4978-NODE-4978-length-10473-cov-58.765310_pt1 | contig 10473 bp, 10 predicted proteins | sample MGYA00375753_ERZ778023 | MGnify/ENA primary metagenome ERZ778023 (study PRJEB29350, sample SAMN05389822) | bioreactor metagenome | isolation source: Ammonium sulfate bioreactor | place: South Africa: University of Cape Town | collected 2014-04-04 ...
TCTCTATTCAAAGTAAAAATGGTGTTCGTGTCAATCGTCCAGGTCGAAATGGAACGTATATTAGTTTTCATGATGCAACTCTCAATGGAGTGATTGTTCTTCAATATGATTGTGGTTGGTCACCAAATGTTATTTATGTGGGAAATACAATTATTATTCAGACTTCAATCACTTGGACTCCTGGTCACCGATATTATGTGACTTTAGATAGTGGTGCAACAAGTGGAAATGATTTTTGTCGTAAGATTATTTTGATTTTTTGATTTTTGTGAAATAAAAGTAAATGAATATAGATGCTGAATCAGCTCCGATCGATAATCCAACATTTTGGCAATTCGATATTTGGAATCCAAGTCTTTCAAGTACAACAACAACAACGACTACACCACCAACAACTGGTACTGTGACAACAAGAGTAAGATTGAAACTGAATTCTATATTGATAAATCAAAAAATGATTTTTAGCCATTAGGCACAGCAACAATAATGGAAAATTTAACGACAACAGGTATCGTATTAACAGCCTCTGTAACAACAACAACTACAACACAAACAACAACAACGACAACGACTCAATCGACAACAACCACAAGTTTGTCATTCATTTTGTTCTATTTGTTAATTAGAACTGAATTCATTGAATAGCTGCAGCAATAGGGGGAGCGACAACCTCACCGGTATCTGTTATCAATCTCAAAGATTTCGAAGTTGCGTGTATGCAGCCATTAGCTATTACCACAGTTTTGTCGATGATGGCAATGGTTCCAATTCATTTCATTGGAATGTTTACTCTCTTCATTAAATTGAATCAACAATTCAATCCAAATCGAATTGCTGCCGAAGTGAGGCAAATGAAATCAATGCGACGACTTGCAGCACGGAAATGACATTGAAATTAACATAATCTTTTTGATTTTTTTTTAAAATAAAAAACAACAAATTAACACATAGATGTCACAATAATACATCTATCTAGTAATCGTTCTTACTAATATCGAAGAACCAATCGAGATGATTTAACGATTTTGAAAAAACGATATAAGATACTAATGAATGAACCAACACCACCATCTCAGCATCATTCACCTTTGAGATCAATCGAGAATTCAAATGAACCGGAGGTTTGCTCGATTTGCTTTGATGAATGGACGAATTCTGGTCAACATCGAATCGTTTCAACACCATGTGGACATCTTTTTGGCAAAATGTAAATCGATTTTTTGTTTGAAACGTGTTTTATTTCAATAGGCAAGTAAAACGAAGTTTAGGTGCATTGAAAAATGGCTTCGAACAACGCCGAATTGTCCTCAATGTCATTCAGCTACAAAACGACAAGATCTTCGACGAATCTTCTGTCGATCAGTTCAAGCTGTTGATACAACCGAACGAGATAATGCCATTCGAGAACGAGATTTAGAACGAAAAGCAAGACAAATTCTCGAATATGAAAAAGCTGAATTACAATTAGCTTATCAAACATTAAAAGAACAATGTCAACAATTACAAGCTGAAAACGAACGTTTATTAAAGTGAATTCTATTCATCGATCATTTTCTTTTCTTGAAGTTTTCTCTCGTAGATTAACTATTCGAGTGACTAAACCAATTGAAATCGTTCGACCATCAGGTCCTCTTCCACCAATTCACATTCAATTAGAATCCATCATTAAAATCCCCGAAGTACGAAACAATATCTCCCCGTAAAAAAAAAACTCTTTGTAATAAATCTATCATCCAGGGTACATGTCGTGTTCTTGCCTATTCATCAGCTCACCAATGTTTGTTCGTTAGTCAACCATCGGACAGCAATTCTTCTTCTCCTGCAGGTTTTGGAATCAAAAAAGTTCGACAATGTTTTTCGATCAATTGCATTTGATTTTGTTGTTTTTCGATTAGATCAATTTCACAACAAATCCTCATTCATTCGAATACATTAGTCTTCATCACACAAAACCAATTCGAGATCTTCAATTGCATGGCAATCTCTTACTTTCCTGTGCTTGGGATAGGACACTTCGTGTTTTCGATTACGTTCAAAATTCGTCGAATTTTCTGTAGATTTCTTTAAAAATTTTTAATCGAAAAAAAAGAGAACATTTCGAAATTCAGATGTATTTGTAATTCTCAAATTTGGAGCTGTTCGTGGAATCTCGACGATTCAAATATCATGTACGCTGGATTAAACAACGGTCAAATTCAAGTATTCGATCGTCGACAAGCTCAAAACAACGGAACAACACTTTCATCAAGCATTGAAACTTTAAATCTCTGCGTTTCATCCCCCATCCTCTCACTTCAATATATTCAAAAAACAGCATTCTTTCCTTCGAATGGTTTGTTAGTTGGCAGTAATAATAAATGTGGCTTTTTCGAGTTTCTATCCAATTGTGAATATCAGTTTCATGAATTACCAATCGACAGTAATTAAAACAAAGCAGAATAAACTTGAGAATTGGTCTATTGTTTAGAAAATCTCTCGAGTCTTCATTATGATCCTACAAGTAATTATCTAATCGCTTCATTTCGTCCTCCGAACAGTCCAACACGTCATGAAATCTATGAAATCAAATTTCAATCATCGAAAATGTCGATTCAATTAATCGAAACATTTTTCGGTTCGAGTGTTAACATCATTCTATCTCGATCGAAACTCGTTCAAAAGAACGCCGAAACCTATCTTCTCGCATCGGACAACGGTTCACACGGAGTAATTCCATTGACCTATGTTTTCGATTGACAAATCATTTTCTACATTTAGCTTGAGATTTGGAATGTTCGTCAGCCGAAAATATGTTTGCCTTTCAAACTTTCGACTGACGGTGATATTATTGATCTTTGTCTGACTCAATCGTATTTATGTACACTAGCAGATAATCAACTTCGACTGTACAGATGGACGTGAAATATATCTTTTCTTTTTTTTTTTAAATCCATGATTTTTTGCAAACGGGTTAACGTATATACGCGTATGTCGTCATCATGTGAAATAACAAAGGAGAACGGGAAAAATCTAAATGACTCATTCGACGACGTGGCCTGACGATCTTATATAAATAAATATTTTTCACATACTTGCAGATATACAACGAATATGTCGACGCAAAAAATAAAATTACAATCGAGTGACAACGATGTTTTCGATGTCGATGTCGAAATTGCCAAACAATCGGTGACAATTAAGACAATGTTAGAAGATCTTGGCATGGACAACGAAGACGATATCATTCCATTACCAAATGTAAATTCAGCTATTTTAAAAAAAGTCATTCAATGGGCAACACATCATAAAGATGATCCACCGGCGCCTGAAGACGATGAAAATCGTGAAAAGAATTTAAATGATATTTCAACATGGGATCAAGATTTTCTTAAAGTTGATCAAGGAACTTTATTCGAACTTATTTTGGTTTGTAACAACTAGAACAAAGAGATTTATTCTGCTTTGTTTTTTGTGTTTTTAGGCAGCCAATTATTTAGATATCAAAGGTTTGCTCGATGTGACTTGTAAAACAGTCGCTGGTATGATTAAAGGCAAAACGCCCGAAGAAATTCGACGTACTTTCAATATTAAAAACGATTTTACTTCACAAGAAGTAAGAAGAAGCAAAAAAAAATGTTCTTAACATATTGAAAATTGACTATTTCTTAGGAAGAACAAATCAAAAAAGAAAACGAATGGTGTGAAGAAAAATAGATTGTCTATAAATTATTCTTCTTCTTTCTTTTTCCAAAATAAAACTATTCTACTAAATGATATTTGTCGATTTCTTGAAGAAATTTCAAATAATTGAATATTGTCAATGGTTGATACGTTTGTTGATTTAAAATCGAGAGTTCATTTTTTAATGTATGAAACATTGATTCACGATTTTCTTTACACATTGTATAGAGATCATAGAGAAGATCGCCGGACATACTCGAAACAATCGGCAGTAAACATTCGAGATTATGTTCGACGATAAACGATCGAACTCGATCCGTTGTCCAATGTTTGATTCCCGGAGAAAAATCATTAAATACAACGATTTTGTCGGATTGTGTAACATAAGGAACGATCTCTGTTGTTGTTGTTGTTGGTTCAGTGAATGAATAGAATTCATCTCGATTAATTTCACTTTTCAAAGTACTATAAGCTAAATCGAAATCGAGTTTAATGAAATCGATATAGATTTTGCCTTGAGTTAAATCGAGTAGCCATCCATCGGGATGAAGATTCGATGTTAAAATCAACGGAATTGTTTTATATTGAGATTGATGTGCATAGGATGCTTCAGCACGACAGTACGGATTGAGTTTATACTCATCGGATATACAAATGAGTGTGTAGTGTGATTGATCGATAATATTCGCTTTGAAACTCATCGGACTTTCGATTGTTTCATTTTGATCGAACCAAATCCGATAGTTTTCTTTACTAAGTTGCTCAACTATTCGATGAATAAACTCTTTATTTGTATGAGAATAGGAAATCATAAGATCATATTGATAAGTTGTTTTTGTTGATAGAGTTTGATTTTTCAATAGGATTTCATCTTGTTTTTCTAATCGCCAAAGAAGACAATCGATTGCTAAGAGAATTCGTTGATGAGCAGATGATGTTAAAGCTTTAATTAAATATAAATTCGCTTTTAATTGTTGATAGGCATCGATATGAAATGTTAATGAAAGGAGAATTTCTAAAGCTGGTTGAAGAATTTGAAATGGTTTGAGATTTGTATCGGTTATACAACGAAGAATTAACGATACACCATTTTGTTTAGTAAATTCATCTTTAATTGAATCGTAATTAATTACATCTAAGTGAAATTTTGAACAATAAAAACAAAAAAAAAATTCCTTTTTTTTCTTTCTTACTCTTTAAACAATTGAGTACATTCGAACAACGAACTGTTTGATTTAATGATTTAATAAATAGACTTGTTAGATGCTGAGTATTTATTGAATTTTTTGTATCTTGTTCAGTTAGAATAGCTGAGAGAATTCGAAATGCATTGATTTGTATTTCTTCATGATCGAATTCGATTAATTTGACAATAATCGATGTTATATGTTTACTTTTAAGATATTTTTCTAATTGATTCGAATAGATAATTGTCGAAAGATTCGATGTTATAGTTGCTAATAATGATTGTGCTAATTTATTATTAATAAAATGACTATCAAGTTGAAGAATAGAATAGAGAATATTAATAAATGAATCGATTAATTGACAATAATAATCGAGAATTTGTCGATCGAATTGAGTCGATCGTTGATTTTGTATGCTAAATGTAAGAATAAAACATAATTGTCGAAGAATAACCGACATTCGTGTGTTCCAAAGACGAAATGATGCCGATTGTTGAGTTAACCAATGTGAAAATGGTTGAAGAAGTGCTTGACGTATGTCGAGAAAACATTGCCGATGATCTTGATCGGTCGGTCGTGAATAAATGTAATCGGTACATGTGTGAAGAAGAAATCTTTGCCCAGCATCTTCGATTGTATCTTGTGATGTCGACGATTGAGTAAATATTTCAATGAATGACGATGAACAAATACATTTAACAACATTATCGAATAGTTTCGATGATTTATAATCGAGACGTTGGAGAGTTCGAAGAAAATGATCGAGCGATCTGATGCCGGGATCTTTGAGATATTTACCGTGTGAGACGATTTCTTCGAGACATTGATTTAATTGTTCGACAATAGGTTCGTAGAAAAGTAAATCTTTGAGATTCTTCTCGGTTACATGATGAGATATTTTCAAGAATAAATTCGAAAGATTTTCGAAAACATAAAATGTACTCTCATCGAATTGTGAACCAAGTCGCCATTGAACTAGAAGTTTGTAATACCAATCACGTAAACTAGTCAATAGACGATGATCGTTGATTTCATTTGAATGTAAATTTTTTTCAATAAAATCTTTTAATGATTGAATATCGTTCAGTTCCATGATGAAAATGGACGACTTTTTTTTGTTAATGTGAATTCTTTAGATGAAAGTAAATATACAAATGGCTTCTCTCTTTCTTTCCCTCTTTTGACCTTAAAAGCAAAACTAACACAAACAGAATCAAAAAAAGAAAATTTTATATTCTCTCGTTCTCAATGGATTAGTTGCATTTTTATTTTATTGAATTCAAAAAAGAAAGGATAAAGAATAAAGATTTGAAATGTTTCTTTTTTCTTATTCACCACAAGCTGAACAGCTACATGAAACGATTGTTTCATATGGTTTGATGATTGTTGTTGTTTCACCATTAGCATCCGTACATGCCATTTCAACATCAATTGATGATGTTTGCGCTGGTGCACAGCAACGGCATGTATTTTTGGTTGAGCCAAAGCCTGACATTGAATACGAAATACAACCACCTAGACATTCCTGTTGAGGAATCATTTGTGTTGAAACACAATTGTCAAGTGTGACGATTTCAGCTGGAAGTTGACGAACAGAACATACTTCTGGTTCTATTTAGGAGACATAGGAGAAAAATAAACAAAGCAAAAGATATGAATTTACTTGGAACTTTGACACATGAACCACAGCAAGAACCATCGGTTGGTACTTGATAAGTATACGTATAGAGTGGATCTTCGATTTGTGAACATGTTTCATTTGTAACAGCACAATTGGTGACACATTGTTCTTCAGTTGTATTCAAGCAAGTACATGTCGAACAACCTTTCTCATACGTTGTTGATTCTGTACTGCATGGTCGAGTTTCAATATTTGTATCGTTTCGATTGCAATTGGGTCCTTGTAGTGTTTGATAACGTGATTGTGTACCATTGCATGGTGCTGAACATTCACCGAAGTCTGACCAATCAGAGAATGTACATTGTTCAACGCATTCAACTGGTTTGCAAACAACGCAACCATCTTGACAAGTGCTGCAAAACAAATTTTTTCTCTAAGAATATCAAAAAAAAAACAATTGTTTTTCTTACCATTCTTGACATTTATCAATATCGTTGTAGATCTGTCCAGGAAGAAGTGTTCGACCATCATAAGTACATTGACATGACGATGCTGTCACACAATTTCCATTGGCATCCATCACCGTTCCATCAGCACAAACGCAACCGACTTCACAAAGTTCAGGTTCGGAACATTGTTGATTACAGGTCAATGTTGAACATGATGTATCACAAGCATTCGAACAATTACTAAGAACTTTACCATCTGTACATGTGATACCTTCACATGGTTGCGTATTACATATTTCCGATTGACTAGCAGGACCATCGCAAGGTGTACCATTACAATCTGGAGCTGGTTGAGTACATGTACGTGTTCGAGTTCGTAAACCACCGTTACAATTAGTTGAGCAATCGGACCATTCTGACCATGGAGACCAATCACCGTCAACTGGACAACAACCAACATTACAATCACGAGTATCAATTAATGGATCGGTGCAATTTGGTTGTTGTGAGATGAATTCTCGTGTTCGTGTTTGAGAACCGAGACCACATGATTTTGAACATGGTGTAAATTCGGTCCAATCCGTTGTTATACATGCACCAACACAAGGTGGTGTTGTGCAAACTTGAGTGTCCGTTTCTGGACCGTCACAATCTTGTCCATTGCCACTTGCTGGTATTTTACCTCGAGATCGAGTTTGAACACCATCACCACCACATGTTACACTACATGCTGTCCAATCTGACCACATTTCGAATTGACAATCCTCGGTACAATTTGCATCTTCAACTGGAACGAGACTTGAATCTTTGCAGATAAATTCATAGCAATCAAATGAATGTATAATTGTATTATTATCAAGATGATCACCGATATAAACACCTTCACTTGCATCAGTATAACCTGTTACATTATCTTTTTCAATCCAACCAACAAAATCTACAAAAACAATTCTCTATTATATGACATCTCTTCACGATATACTACGACTTACTGTCAACTGAGGGTTCTTTTTGGAATGTACTTGTGTATACATCTTCTGTCATAATACATGGACATGGTTCCATTTGACAAACACGTGTATCAACTAATGGTCCAGTACAGAAACCGGCAATGCTATTACGAGCACGAGTTTGTGAACCATCGCCACAAGTCACCGAGCATGTTGTCCAATCGGTCCAATCCGAATAAACACATTCAACTGATGTCACTGATACTGGTGTAACAGTTGTTATTGTTGTTGTTCCTGTCGTAGGAGGAGTAGTTGTTGCCTCTGATGTAAACGGTGAAGTTTCAGCTGACGTCGTTGTTAACGGTACGACGGTAGTGGATGCTGATGTGATTTCTGTTGTTGTTGTTGTCGCTTCGACACAAGCAACAATACCAACAGTAACATTCTTAGGTGCATCGGCATCGGTAGTAGCTATGATCGTTAACACTACGACAGTACCACTTGGAATTTCGAAGTTCGATGGAAGATCAACTTGAGGTGATGTAGATGATGGTGAGACGATTCCATTCGAGATTGTACTTGGTGTTATTATTCCCGTTGATTCAGATGGAATTTGAGAAGTAAATGTTTCAGATTGAGTTCCATCTGGATATTTAAATGTAACAATAAATAGTTGAACATTTGATGGTTCATTGGGACGATCCGTTGGAATATAGATAAGAGTAGTAGTTGTAGGTTCATCGAAAGTAATACTAATTTGAGGATATGGAGATGGAAAATCGATACCAGGTGTTGAAGATGTTGGATTGATTTCACCGGCGGGTGATGTTTCTTCTGGTTGTTGATTGTATGAAACTTGTCCTGGTTGAATATCCAATGGTTGATTCATTCCATTTTCGTCAGCACAATAATTCATTGTTGTAGTTGTAGGGACGAACGTAGTTGTTGTTGGTGCCTCAGTTTCTGGAGATGTTTCAACGGATGTTGTTGTTGGTGGTAATGTCGTCGATGGTGTAGTTTCACCAGGTGTGACAGGTGCTGCTTCTGTTGTTATTTCACCGATCGATGTCGTAGAAGTAGTTGTTGATGAAGGTTCAATACAAGCTATGATACCGACAGTGACTCCTGTTGGTGGTTGATCATCATCAGTTGATGTGATTGTAATAACAACAGTGGTGCCTTCGGGAACTTCAAAATTGGGTGGAAGTATCACCTTAGGTGATTCATCTGATGGTGGAACAGTGTCACTTGGTGATGGAGTTGTTGTTGTTTCTGATGACTCACTAGGTGATGGAGGTGTTGAAGTGAATGTTTCAGATGTCGTTCCATTTGGATAGACGAACACAACTGTAAATTCATCAACATTCGAAGGTTCATTCGGTCGATCAGTAGGAACATAAACCACAGTGACAGTAGCTGGATTATCCAATGTAACATTAATTTCTGGGTTTTCCGATGGAAAGTTAAGACCAGGTGTAGTTGTGGTAGGATTAATATCACCAGGGGGTGACGTTTCTTCAGGTTGTTCACTGTATGAAACTTGTTCAGGTTGAATATCTACCGGTTGATCCATACCCGTTTCTTCATTACAAACTGGAATAGTTGTAGTTGTTGGTTGTGCTGTTGAAGTTGTAGTAACTTCTGTTACTGGTGACGTTTCTGGAGAGGTTTCGGCTGTCGTAGTGGTCAATGGTACTACGGTCGTCGATGCTGACGTCACTTCCACTGTAGTTGTTGTTGTTTCGACACAAGCAACAATACCAACAGTAACATTTTTAGGTGCATTGGCATCAGTAGTAGCTATGATTCTTAGAACTAAGACTGTACCACTTGGAATTTCGAAGTTCGATGGAAGATCAATTTGAGGTGATGTCGATGATGGTGAAACAATTCCATTTACGACTGTACTTGGTGTTGTTGTTCCAGTAGTTTCAGATGGAATTTGAGAAGTAAATGTTTCAGATTCGGTTCCATCTGGATATTTAAATGTAACAACAAATAGTTGAACATTTGATGGTTCATTTGGTCGATCAGTTGGAATGTAGATAAGAGTGGTTGTAGTTGGTTCATTGAAAGTGATACTGATTTTTGGGTATGGAGAAGGAAAATCAATACCAGGTGTTGAAGATGTTGGATTGATATCACCAGCGGGTGATGTTTCTTCAGGTTCTTGACTGTATGACACTTGTCCTGGTTGAATATCCAAAGGTTGATTCATTCCATCTTCATCAGCACAATAATTCATTGTTGTTGTGGTTGGTTCGAAAGTGGTTGTCGTTGGTGCTTCAGTTTCTGGAGTTGTTTCCACTGAGGTGGTTGTTGGTGGTAATGTCGTCGATGGTGTTGTTTCACCGGTGGAGGTCGTAGAAGTAATAGTTGTTGTTGATGAAGGTTCAATACATGCGATGATACCGACCGTAACCTTAAAACAGAATATTGTTTAGAAATATTCTTGGATAATAGTATGAATTGTGCTTCTGGAGTGATACAATGAATTATATCTTAAAAGTTGAACTATGAAATCGGTGGGCTACCAGAACTTCGCCAATTGGCGACTGCCTAGTAGATACAGTGACAAGTTAGATAAACTTTTATTCAAGTTGTTA
>ERZ778023.4987-NODE-4987-length-10459-cov-52.105729_pt1 | contig 10459 bp, 13 predicted proteins | sample MGYA00375753_ERZ778023 | MGnify/ENA primary metagenome ERZ778023 (study PRJEB29350, sample SAMN05389822) | bioreactor metagenome | isolation source: Ammonium sulfate bioreactor | place: South Africa: University of Cape Town | collected 2014-04-04 ...
TAACATACGAAGTGTTGGTTCGATTGTACCACCACGAAGACCTTTAATAATTTAATAACGAACAGACAAAACAAGGAAATTAAAATTTCTTTGAACCAAAATAATGCAAAACTTACGTAAAACTAAATGAAGTGTACTTTCCTTTTGGATGTTGTAATCGGATAAAGTACGTCCGTCTAAACGAAAACAAAACAATGCAGATTTTATTGAAATCATTCAAAATGCTTTACCTTCGAGTTGTTTGCCAGCGAAGATCAAACGTTGTTGATCTGGTGGAATACCTTCCTTGTCTTGGATTTTAGCCTTGACATTTTCGATCGTGTCGGATGGTTCGACCTAGATTGAAAGTTTTTTTTTTATTAAATTTCGAAAACCAATGTTGTCTTCGTTCGACATACTTCGAGGGTGATTGTTTTACCCGTAAGAGTCTAAAAACAACAAGAAACAAAAGTTGCAATTGCTATTTTGTCCTGTGGATTCATTCAAGTAATTAATTACCTTGACGAAGATCTGCATGATGGGTACTTTGACGATATCTAGAAGAAAAAAACGATTCGAAATAATAATTTTGTTTTTTTTTCTTTGCACGGATGTTATTTCGTTTCGTTAGTAAGAAATAAATAAAAACAAATAAATGATCAGTCGTCTTACCACCATATTGAATGTGTTTACTCAGCAATGAAGGTTTCGTTCGATTTTATCGAAAATAATTTTTCGAAGAAAAATTCTAATTTTATTTTATTTGTTAATTAAAATCATTGATTTTATAAATAAATTTCAATTTCGAACGATAGTTGCGCTTGAATATCATTGGTTTTCTAAGAAATATTCTATGGATTAGCATAGATGCCGTGACTTACTATTCATTGGTATATAGAATTTCTGTTCCTGTCGGAAAACAAAAGTTTCAACTGTCATATCATATTAAAGAGGAAAGGCTCAAGAAAGTCACAGTTACTTTTTCTTTCCTTTTATAAAAATAGATCATCAAAAGATTTTATCTCGCATAATTTATCTGTAATAAATCATAGTAAAATATTAAACAGTTAAAATCTCGAATACAACCATAATTAACGCATCAATCGGTAAGCAAGATAAATAAAGATCGATAATCTGCGAAAGAGAACTAACATCAGATCATCCCATCGTTTGCTTCTTCTTTTTTTCTTTCTTTCTTTTCTAAGATAATCAAACTAGGCATGAGATTTTCTCTCTAGTCGAAATATAATATCATGCACCAAACAGTGAATTAGCAGCAGCTTTTCTTCTCGCTGGTAAACGCGCGCACGCATATATTCTTTTTTTTATATTTTGTTGTCGTTTGTTTTGTACTTTGTCCTTGCACATGCGTCATATGGATGTATTCGAATGAAAATATATTGATCTAATTCATGTGTTGGCAATGGCAAATAAGTTCTTTATTTATTGAAAATGTTAGTCACGCAGCAGGAAATGATTTGTTTATTCGAATATATAATATGTTTAAAACAAAAGTTAATTACAAGAGTATTTAGATTAGAAGAAGATCTTTGATCAAATACCCAGGTGCAAATAAAAAAAACTCAAATAGTGTATATCAAATTGCCAATTTAGACTCTAATGTTTTTTTTTACTTTATAAGCATAGAAAAATCCTCGATTAATAAACGAGTCGATCGATTAGAGACGTTTTCGGTCAAAGAAACAAGAAAAAGAAAAGAAATTGCATGTGTGTGAGAGAGAGAGAGAGAAAAGAAGAAGACGAAGAAAAAAAGGCAAAAAAAGAGAGAAGAAAAAAAAAGAAAACACACCCGCAATAGTGAGCTTCTTAATAACGCATTCATTTCTTCTCTCTGTTCGTTCTATTCTCGACGTGCGTATATGTCCTTAGTGATACTATCAATTGAAAAATGGTAAATGTATTTGTGATTGATCTCGGTTTTGTTAATGGTGATTATTTTAGACTGACGAAACTGATATGAAACATTTTGAACATCATCGTGAGTCACTATCGTCGGATAGTGAACTACGAGTAATGATAATTCAATGATCTCGTTGAAGTACACTTGAAAAATTGTTATTTTGCTTTGTTATGTTTAGAAACGAAATATGCGGACCAAACGTGAACCAGGCCATCGGTAAATTTGAAACAAGATGAATTTTGTCGAAGAAATTTTTTTTTATCTTATTTTCAGTATTTTTGTCAATCGAAGTTTACAACTCGATCGAATCAAATTCTATGGCTACGATATGGATTATACATTAGCATTGTATAAATCACCTGAATTCGAAGAGTTAACTTTTCAACAAGTTATCGAATCATTAATTGAACTTGGTTATCCTGAACAAATCAGAGATTTTGTCTATGATCGAACATTTCCTCTACGGTAGGTAAATCGATTCGAACACGAAGTCATATCACATTTGTTTATTTAACTAGAGGTCTTTGGTACGATAAACTTTACGGCAATCTTCTCAAGGTTGACGCATACGGCAATATTTTAACTGTTGTTCATGGTTTTAAATTTCTTTCCGGGTAAGAAAATCAAATTTCGAATTGTTTTTTTTTTGTATTAATATTTCTTCAAAAAAAAAAATACAACTAGCAATGAAGTTCGTCAAATCTATCCGAATAAATACATAACCGTCGATGATCGTATTTATGTTTACTATACGCTATTTAATCTTCCAGGTATTTGACTCGGACCGAATTGGTTATTCGATGATTGTTTGTGTTATTTTTATGTTTAGAAATTTATTTAATTGCTTGTTTAATTGATTATTTTTCTGTCGTTGCCGAGTATACAAAGTAATCAATCGATCAAATAAATAAATATTGATTCGATTTTTCTTTGCTCGTAATATTATTCTAGAGACCGTACAGCTGTTATTTACGGTCAGAATATACTTTCATTTCGAGCAATTTTTAATGACGTGCGAAATTCGATCGATCGTATTCATCATCGAGTAGATTGAAAACTGATTTTGATGAAAATATTTTCCGGATTTTTCGTTCTAGGGCAAATTGAAAGAAATCGTCTGTGAAAATCTTGAAAAATACTTTCATAAAGATGAATTACTACCTGTATTATTGGATCGGTAGGATGAAAGAAAAAAGCAAAAATAATCAATTTCATGTTCGCAAATTGTTTCCATTTAGTATTCGTTCACACAAGGCCAAAACATTTCTATTAACCAATAGTGAATATTGGTATACGGATAAATTGATGACATATTTATTAACAGTTTATACCGATGAAAATTCGACGACAATTAAACGTGATTGGAAGACATTTTTTGATTTTATTATTGTCGATGCACAAAAACCATTGTTCTTTGCCGAAGGTACAACATTGAGAATAATTGATCCGAATACGGGCAGTATGAAATTGGGCTCCTACTCGGGACAATTACATCAAAATGAAGTCTATAGTGGAGGTTCATGTGAAGTTGTTTCGAAATTAATTGGTTCAACGGGTAAAGATGTTTTGTATGTTGGTGATCATATATTTGGTGATATAATTAAATCAAAAAAACAGAAAGCATGGCGAACAATGCTTGTCGTGCCTGAACTCAATCATGAATTGAAAGTTTTTCATGAAAAACGAGATTTATTCAATACATTAGAAGCATTAGATACATCGATTAGTGAACTATTACGTTCATTCGATATGACAACTAGTCGTGGGCCAGAAACAGCCATTACAAAAATTAAACAGAAAATTCAAGTAGAGTTAACATTGAATTTAAAGATAAAATATGATTGACCTTTTTTTTCTCCAGGCATGTACTCATGAATTGGATATGAATTTTGGCCTATTGGGATCACTCTTTCGAACAGGTAATTTTGTTTTTGTTGTTGTTTTTTGCCATAAAATTATTGTTTCTCCTCTCGAAGGTTCACGACAAACACATTTTGCTTCACAAGTTACAAGATTTGCTGATATTTACGCTTCGAATGTTGTGAATCTTGTTTACTATCCATTCTTTTACTTTTTTCGTGCTGTTCCACAATTAGTAAAATAATCATCAATTTTTGTTTCTTTTTTTTGTTTTAAATCCAAAGATCCTTTTCAGATGCCACACGAATCAACTGTCGATCCCGAGGATCCTATGCGTTTTAAATCATGGGGCGAAGAATATAATCATACGGATCATCTCGATCGTCGTCGTTCAACATTATCTCAACTTACAACATCTCATGCACCACAGCTGAATCATTCATTATCGATTCAAACTCACCCGGATTTACCTTTACATGTCACACATGATCATGATAATGACGGCGACCCTGATGATGAAAGTCCAAATGAATCAATTTCTAATGAAAATGATGAATTCGATTTACGAACAAGAATTACGTATACACCACCGAAACGACAAGTACAAAGAGGTTTCTTACATCAGCACAGCGAAGAAAATGAATAGACAGTTTTTCCGAGTTTTTTTCTCTTTCAGTTTGTATCAGCTAATAATAAGAATAAGAATAAGAATCTTAAGATTATACTTAGTTATGAGATTTTCTAAAAGCAAAACTTTATTTATTCTCCTTGATCTAATTTTCTTTTTTTAGTTGCAATAAGTCTATTTGTTTTGGTCTGTTTTTTTTTATTTAATAATAATAAAAAAATAGAAAAAGAAAAGTTTTGAAGAAGAAAAAAATTGTTAAGCAAAACAGATTGGTCCAATCTCAATCGTAAAGTAATCGTTTCGATGAAATCGATTGACTAATTCGAGATTAATTATTGGTAATCGAACTGATTTATTCGTTCGAATAGCAAGTATTGTTTGTCCATGTGATTTTATTCGACATTGATCTTGAATAAGGTCATATCGTAATGAATCATCAGTGTACGAATACATTCGATAGATCATTCCGTTTTTTGTATGTAATTTAATATCGAATTTGCTCAAATCAAGATAAGTATGATGACAATGAAATGTTATATTTTGCGTAGCATATTCAGATAACATACGAAGAAAACGTAATTGAATTGTTTCAATATCGTAATTGAACTATAAGAAGCAAAGAAAAAGAAAAAATAATTGACGAGACAAATCGAATATGATTTACTTCCGATTGAGGAAGAATATTGCCCATTAATTGAATACGTTGATTAGAATGCATGAGATTTTGAAAGAAGAGATTCGATGAAATTTGTGTTGTTAGCGAATTGACACATGTCAAACGTTCGGATAGTTTACAATGGACAAGTATAGCATCGTTTTTTGAACCTTCATTCGGATCGATATAGTAAAGACCTACGTAGAAGAGAAATACGAGCTTCAACGAAATTGAAAAGACATTGTTCTACCATCGGGTTTCGTTGGATAATGATCGGCAATATCTCGACAAGTTCGTGCCGGATACATTTGACTACCATCGGGCTTCATTTGTAAAGCAATGCTATTTGTAATATGTTGAAGCTGATTGAGAAATTGTGTGGCTGTTTCAAGAGAATTATGATGATCTTGAAAACGATTTGAAAGATCAAATGGATCGAAATCATCATTGGGTGGTATATTAGAAATAGTTGTACTGAATAAACTCATTAGACTTGAAGGAGTCAACGACATAGGTGAACCACTTGGAGAACCAGGCGGACCAGGTGGACCAGTAGATCCATGATCACCTGATGAACATTATAGAAATAGATTATAACGAAAAAATGTTGAAAGTGTTCTATGACATACCACGAGCACCTCGTTGACCAGGATTGCCAGGACTACCTTGCACACCTTGAAACAACAAATTCGAGGGAAAACAAAAGAACCTTTGCTTTTAACTTACCATTTTCGCCAGATTCACCAGTCTAGAATGAATCGAGATTGTATAGAAAGCAAGAAGAAAAAAACAACAACAATTGAACTTACATTGCCAGTAGGACCTTCTTCGCCAGCTAGACCAGCTTCACCTGGAAAGCCAATAGGTCCTCTACAAAAGTACCAACAGAGTTTATCAGCATATCAAATTTATTCAGTTCACATTTTACCTGCTTCCACGACTGCCATGATAACCTTTCTCTCCAGTAATACCTATCGAACCTCGAGCACCAGCAAGACCAGGTAGACCAATCGCGCCTTCATAACCCTGATTGAAAGTATTTTTATTATCAATATCGAAATATATGAACGACATATCTCTTATTCTTACTTTAGGACCAGTCGAACCTTTCTCGCCAAGAATACCTTTTTCTCCATCTTTGAAAGAAACAAAAATACTCTTTAGTTACAATTATAGACACTATTTTATATTTACTTGCTCCTTTTTGACCTACAGGACCTTGCTGTCCTATTTCACCTTTTTCTCCAATGACTCCCTAAAAATAGAGCTTGTAAAACAAAGGTTTTTACCGATAAATTCGTTTACCTTTTCACCTTTAATACCTGTATCCTATATTTATTGATTATAAAAACGAAAACATAACATCATTCTTGAAATAGAATGAGCTACATACCCCTTTGATGCCAAGTATACCTTTAGCACCGATTTTTCCTTTATCTCCTTGTTCGCCAATAATGCCAACATCTCCCTTCAAACCTTTCTGACCTTTAGCACCAATCGGTCCACGTTTGCCTTTCTGACCCTTCTCACCTTTTATGCCTTTCTCACCTTTTGCACCTAAACAAGATCATCGATATTCTCTTTTTCAATTAATTCTAAATGTTAATGATTTTTACCAACAATTCCTTCATCTCCAACATCACCTATTTCTCCAAGATCTCCTTTCGTTCCATTGATACCTTTATCACCTTTTTCACCTTTTGCTCCTATATTACCTTGTAATCCAACTATTCCTTGCGGACCTTGATCACCAGTATCTCCTGAATTCAAATTTCATAGATGATTTTCTTTATTGATTTGACAAGATTCTCGTACCTTTAGGTCCTGTTGGACCTTGATCTCCTTTCAAACCAATCTGAGATAAATTCATGTGAAACATATTCATTCAAATCACATTATTATCAACACTTACTTCTCCCTAAGAAAATCAATGATTATCTATAACGAAATAGAAAAAAGCACTATTGTTCTTACTTGTGGTCCAATATCACCCACTATTCCTTTTGTACCATTTTCACCTTTGGGACCTATTGGTCCAATATCGCCAGTGATACCTTGATCTCCTATATTGCCTTTAAACCCCTTTTTGTTTTCAAAAAATATTATTGTTATAAATTCGAATGTGACAGAAACAAAATCTTACTTTTGGACCTATTGGACCAGTTATTCCTCTATTAAATAATAAAATCACAATATTTTCTTATGCTATACCGTAAAAAAAACTCTTACTTAAATCCAATATCTCCAATAGTACCAGTAATTCCTACGAGCGAATTCAACAGTTAAAACTGAGATCACATTTTAAAAGATCACATGCATACCTTTTGGACCGATGATTCCCTATGTAATCAATATGCAAACAATACTCCTATTCAGAAACATTAATCATATAGCTTACTTGATCGCCTTGGTCGCCTTTTTCACCTATAATTCCTTGATCACCTTGTTCACCCTTGTAACCACGAATACCTTGATCGCCTTGATCTCCTTTGAAACCAGTGACTCCAATAGGACCTTCGATGCCCTAGATACAAATAAAACGATATAAATTTCACAACATATGCAATTCCATAATGATCTACTTTAGGACCGATTTGTCCAGTTTCTCCTAATTCACCTTTAATACCACGGTCACCTTTAGCACCCTAAGTTATGCGAACAAAAAAGCACAATACAAAAATGAGTCGACTTTCGATGAATACTATACTTGATCTCCAATTGGTCCTTGTATACCTTGTTCGCCAACGATGCCTTGAGTTCCGTTGAAACCTTTCTCGCCTTTTTGTCCTAAATCGCCTTTGTCACCTTTGTTACCTAGATTTAAAAAGGTACAGCATGTTTCGTACATTGGCAGCTACAGAAATAGATTTCTCACCTTTTTGTCCTACCTCACCAATTGGACCTTGATTTCCTATATTACCCTGTTCGCCGACAGGACCTATAATGCCTTGTGCACCTCTATAACAATTCATTAATATAAATGAATCAAAACTAAAATCTCTCACTTCAATCCTTTATTGCCTTTATCACCCTAGAAGAACAAAGAAACATGCATAATCGATTTCTGTGATAGCAGATGTAGATACTCACGTGATCTCCTTTCGGTCCTATGAAACCTTGCACACCTCTATACAAATATAAGAATAAAATGATGAAAATTAAAGTTAGTTTTGAAATCATTACTGATCACCCATAATTCCTTTAAAACCAATAGGTCCAACATCACCTTTATCTCCTTTCACACCTTTTTGACCCTAGAAAAAAAAATTCAAACAATTTAGTGATTTAAATGCATCGTTACTTTATCTCCATCTGGACCAATATCACCATCATCTCCTTTGAAACCTTGTTCACCTTTAAATCCAACAGGTCCTCGATCTCCTTTATCTCCTTGCAATCCAACAATACCAATCTGTAGAAAAGATCACATACAATCGATATACATATATGAATATCCGTATCTACTTACATCTCCTTGAGGTCCTTGATCTCCTTGAATACCCTTTTCTCCTTTGTCACCACGATTGCCTTTCGGACCAATAGGGCCAATTTCTCCCTATAAAACGAAACGAAATATTTGCATCTGAGTACGCAATAAATTGATTCATACTGTTTCACCAATGGGACCAGGTATACCAATAGGTCCTATTACACCTTTCTTTCCTCGACGACCCTAATTGAATTTATCGTTTTAAGAGAGAATAACATAAAATTTGTGTCCGTTTACTCACCACTGGTCCTTGTTCACCTTTTATACCTTTAGAACCTTGAATACCTTGTTGACCTTTTTGACCTTTCTGACCATTAATACCCACTAGATTGAAAGGAAATACAAAATATACACACATAAAATAATATGAGATATCTAACAAACCTGATCCAATTGGCCCCTGAATACCTTTCTGTCCTAGATCGCCTTTACTACCAATGAAACCGATGTCACCTTGAAATCCAATCTGTCCTTGTGGACCTTGTTCACCTTGATCTCCTTTTATGCCTTTTTGTCCTTGATGTCCGGTATCGCCCATCAAACCTTTATCTCCTATTAAGCCCTAAGAAAAACGAATCATCATAAGTTGAGTTTTGAAAGCATATGCGTACTGTATCGCCTAGAATAAAAATGATTCTATGATTCTATAGCAACTAGATGAAAAATTCACAAACCTTTAATTCCAACAATACCAGGAATACCAATTGCTCCAGTTTCTCCCTATATACGTACATATTTGAGAAATATAAGAATTGCTTTTTTTGTTCGAAAAAGTTCAATATACCTTTATGCCTTTGACACCTTTATCTCCTTGTTCTCCCACTCGACCCGTTATTCCCTAGCAAATAATTATATGAATAGAGAGTATAATATTGAATATTCCAATGTTTTTCAACATACTTTTCGACCCACTCTTCCTATAGGACCAGGAGAACCTGGTTGACCTCGATTTCCCTAAGAAAAATTATAACAGTCTCAAGATTAAGAGAAAAAAAATATTCATAAAGAATACATACTGGAGCACCTCGATCTCCAAGCATACCATGTGGACCCATATAACCTTGTGGTCCCTAGTTTAAAATATAAATGAAAAATATTTTTGAAACTCTAACTAAATCAGTATGAACGAACCGGTAGACCTTGTTCACCTTGAGGACCATCTAAACAGAATATATGACGTATAGTTCAATTCATCTGGCAGTTTTATTTTACCTGGTCCTGGCATTCCTGCAGGAAGTTGACCGTAAGGTATATAAGGCGAAGTTGGTATTAAAGGTGTACGACCACGAAAAAATTGTGTTGGATTATATACATGCATCAATAGATGACGTTGAATCATAGTACGAATATCTTCTTGACGATGTCTTTCCAAAGCTTCGGCAGTCTGTGCATATGAAAAAAAAAATATAAATTATATATTGAAAAGTTTATTTTAAATATCTTACGCCGGTTCCACTAGTATCTTGAACTGTACCCACAGGACCTGCTGGACCAGGAAAACCAGATGAACCATCATCACCAGGTAATCCTAAAGAAAGAAATAACAAGAACGTTATGATTAAAATGAAAATTGACGTTACACCTTGTGGCCCAGCAACCCAATAGATAGCGGTTGTAGTTGTTGTTGGTTCGGTCGTTTCCATAGTTGTACTCGCAGTTGTTGGTCTTGTTCGTCGAGTGGTAGTCGTTGTCGTCGTCGTTGTTGTTGTTGTTATTCTCGTAGTTCTTTTTGTTGTTGAACGACGCGTAGTCGACAACGTCGAGAGCTTTACTTTTAACGTGGTCGTTGTAGTTGTTGATGTTGTCGTACTTGTAGTTGATGTAGTAGTGGTTGTCGTTGATGTAGTGGTGGTAGTTGTTGTTGATGTTGATGTTGATGTTGATGTTGATGTAGTAGTCGTTGTAGTTGTTGATGTTGTCGTACTT
>ERZ778023.4996-NODE-4996-length-10442-cov-36.229421_pt1 | contig 10442 bp, 5 predicted proteins | sample MGYA00375753_ERZ778023 | MGnify/ENA primary metagenome ERZ778023 (study PRJEB29350, sample SAMN05389822) | bioreactor metagenome | isolation source: Ammonium sulfate bioreactor | place: South Africa: University of Cape Town | collected 2014-04-04 ...
TATCTGGTCGTGGTGCAGGTTATTTGTGGAAATCATTTTATTTTACAGAAATGTTCACTGGACGAACAAAAACATTACTGGCATTCGATTGGATTCGTATGCAAATATATGGCAGAGATATTAGTCGATATTAATACATCGGTACACTATAGTATTTATTTTCACTTGATTTAATTTAGCAAATAAATTTAATTTTAACTTCAAATTCTCTTAAAAAATGATATACAGCAACATCATTCAAAAAGATTAGCTACAAGTTACAATCATTGATGTGAAGCTGTCACCATGAAATAAAAAATTTTATTGATTCACAAATCAACTAATCAGAATTCAGGAAATCATAAAACTTCAATCTAGAGACTAGAAATTGGATGACGTCTTCGGTATCCGTAGTAACCAACAAAACTTTCAGTTCTATTTCAGTTACCATTCACACAATCATACAACATTATACCCTTTTCAAAGTCTAAAGTTGATTTCTTCCAAAACATCAACGAGAATTCATGGTTCAGCTATTCCTCCTCTCTTCATCGCCGTTGTTATATATTGCCCATTGATTAATATCGATATGAAGCTAGCACGACAAAACAAAAATGTATATAAACCGTTTTTCAGAAGTAAACCCAGTCCATTCGATTTAGAATTTAATTCTACATTGAATCATAATACAACGTTTAGTCACCGGACATACTTCAGATAAAAGTTTTATATAAATTTTCGTTTCGTCATGCTAGCTTCATACTGATTCGGTTGTCGGCGTCTCTACGATCGACCACTTTCGACTCGAGTGTAGATAGTTATTGAATAACTAGGTCTAAATGACTATAGATATCTGATTTCACTTAATCACCCTCTATAAAAAAAATCGCTATTTTTCGAAAATACGAATCTACAATGAACAATGCGTAGTTCCATATTTTGAAAATTCGATAGCAGACTCAGATTCTTCATACTCGACTTCATTTTATCGAGCTTTATGAAAAATCACCAATTTCCAAAAATATCCAATTTTTAGTAAAAAATACTCAATTGAAAATTTAGAACATCTACCTATCAATTCAGACTCTTCGACCTCGATTACCCAAGGCTCGGCCAAATTCTAACCACAAAGGGTCAAGTATGATGGGTTTCTAAAACCGATGTTCTTTTGACCCCGATGCCAATATGACCCTCTCTACAGCCGAGAAAATTAAAAAAAACGTATGAAAAAACGCGAAAACAATTATCATTAAACATTTCTTAGTAATAGCATTTATAAAAAAAAAAAAAACTAACAGTAAATTAGGTAGAGATTTACCATTGAACACATTATTATGTTAAACAATGATTCAATAGATTGAACGAAATGTTATTTTTTCCTTTTCTTTCCATTCGAACCGTTCTCAGCACTGATAGTATCCATCTTCAACTAGTTTTGAGAAGACTAGGTACAGATGAGTCAAGTTTTGCTACTTTAGAAAAAAAACAATCGACATTTATAGATTCTAGCACAATTATTTGCTTCACTCCTATTCAATTTCAGTTATGATTTTTTGAAGAATTTTACAAAGAAGATTTTAGTAAAATGTTCGTTTCATTCTAGTTCGCTTTATTCGATACCAATTTTTCTATTCGATCAAGATTAAATATATCGTTATGAACCGTTTTGGCGATATTGACTGTTCATTTAAACGACTTCCACCTGTTTACGGTTTTCATAGCGAGAAACTCGTTTCAATTGATAAAGCTCTTCAACCAATTGAATTGCAAATTAAAGAATTATCTCGTTATATTAAAATAGCAAAAAAAAATTGCAATCATCCAAATGAACATAACTTATCAAAAGATGAATCAGCTTCGATTTATATTTATACAATGGAATGGGGAGAAACGACTCTTTATCGAGTTTTAAACCAAGCACTTCGATCTGAAAAACGAGAAGATTTGAAAATTTGGTTTCCCTATTTGAAATTGTTCGATACAGCTTTGAATCGTTTACCAACTGTCAAAGAAGTTGTTTGGAGAGGTGTTCCACTTGATATTGGAAAGAATTTTACTAAAAATCAAACGTTTACATGGTGGTCAGTTAGTTCTTGTTCATCATCTGTCAATGTTATCGAAGCATTTTTGCAAAATAAAAGCAATTCAACATTATTCCTAATCGAAGTTGTGAATGGAAAAAAAGTTTCAGGTTATACTGAATTCGAAAACGAAGATGAAATTATTCTGCGAATTGGAACAGAATTTCGCGTCAAATCAAATCCATTGAAACGATCAGATGGTTCACATACAGTTCATTTAATTGAAAACATTGATGATGATGATGAAGATAATAAACAACCATTAGCATCAGCTATGAAAAATTTGGACGTGAAATCGAAATCATCGAACATTAAAGTATCAAGTAAGTTGTTTTCGAGTTTAAAGTTAATCGATTAGTTAGAATATTGTTTGTCGAGAAAATTCAGACGAAAGTTTACCATTGCTCTTTCTTCGTTAAGGTCAAAAAATGAATTCTCATCATTCTCAACTCAAAGCAAATATTAGATGGAAACAAAATGCAGAAACAATTGCTGGAGGAAATGGAAGAGGAGACGAATTAGATCAACTTCGCAATCCTTTTGGGATCTATGTCGATCATCAACAACAAGCTATTTATATTGCTGATTATTCGAATCATTGTGTTATTCAATGGAAATTAGGTGAAAATCATGGGCAAATCGTTGCAGGAGGAAATAGAATCGATAAATTGAATACACCAACTGATGTGATTGTCGATGAAAACAACGAATCTTTGATTGTTTCTGATTTTGGAAACAGAAGAGTTGTTCAATATTCATTAGAAAATCTAAATAGCAAACAAATTATCATCGAACATATTGGTTGTGAAGGATTAATGATGAATGCAAATGGAGATTTGTTTGTTTCTGATCGAGAGAATCATGTAGTAAAAAGATGGAGAAAAGACGAAATAGGAAAAAGTAAAGAAGGAACAGTTGTTGCAGGTGGAAATGGAAAAGGACAACAATTGAACCAACTCAATGTACCAACATTTATCTTCATCGATCAAGAAGAGACACTTTATGTCTCAGATGAGCGTAATCATCGTGTGATGAAATGGTACAAAGATGCAAAAGAAGGTATTGTTGTTGCTGGTGGGCAAGGTCAAGGAAGTAGTTTAAGTCAATTAAATAGTCCACAAGGATTAATTGTGAATGAAGTTGGTGACGTCTATGTGATTGATAATGAGAATCATCGGTTAATGTGTTGGTCATTGGAATCAAAAGAGGGTCGAATTGTTGTTGGCGGAAATGGTAAAGGCAAAGGACCAAATCAGCTGAGTCATCCAATAGGTTTATCATTTGATGTTGAGAATAATCTTTATGTTGTTGATTCCGGAAATGATCGAATCCAACGATTTTTTGTTGATAAAAATTAAAATTTTGAAATAAAATGTTTATCTATAATCCACTTTGTTAGAAACGTACGAATCGAAAGCTATTGGTAATTTTGCTTAGTTTCCATCTAAGATTTTCTTTGTGAATACTAAAAGTATCAACTATATATCGATATGAGAAAGAGAAAAATTAACGTCGGATTCAAACTCCCCATCTCAAAGCACCCCTTGTATGGTTAGCTTTTGTTAAAAATATCACTGACTAATGATTAACTGTTAAGAATTAAGAATTGTTTAAGATTTAACTACATATTTGAAGTCCTTGATCTCGATTACCTTAGGTCTGACCAAGTTTCATAATATAGAAAGAAGGGTAGAGAAAGAAAAAGCGAATGTTTTATGTACCTCATCTATATAAACAAGGATTCAAGTCGGATCATACTGGTCAATATGTGAATCATATCGCTGTTCTCTCCTTCGTTTTTTCTTATCTTCATTGTTTTGTGTTATATCTCTTTTAATAGTAGAAAGAATTTGCACATAAAGTCACTTGGGTATGTCGTGTCTTTTACAAAGAAGCAGTATTGTCCTCTGTACGTATTTGTAAAGTTCTTCCATTCAAACAGCTAGTGCAACAACACTCAGCAGCTAGATATCATTAGCTTTATTCTATTACTCTCGTTTTATTTCGATTCAAGATACTCGTCAAAGATGATCCTATATACTACTATTGTCATTTTATTCCTGTTTGGAATAAACTTTATGAATTTTTCTCGTATTAATGCAATGAGAAATGTCATATGTGATGCCAAATTAGATTGATTTACTCCACAAAATAGTCGTTTAATATAAGTCAAATATTCGGAGTAGCATAAGTTTTGCCGCAGTCACTCTCATCACACATTAAAAAACACTGCTTGAGAAGGTATGTGATCAATTCAGATACCGCTCTCGATAAAAATAAGAAAATATTCAACTTTAACTTATGACTACTAACATGGAATATGAAGACAACAGCTCTATTAATCAAGAGTTACTCTGCAGTATGTTTTTTGAACCCATGATTAACCTGTGCTGTACTTCGTGTGCCTGTTGTCGTACATATTGTTACCAGTGTATCCGTAGCTGGATTCAACAGAAAAATGGCTTGTGAGTTTTTATCAATGAGGCTAATTATCATTCAATTGATTGAAGAAAGTAAACAACTGCAAAAGCAAGTGAATACATTAACAGATCAATTAGGAAAATAAACCAGTGAAAATCAACAACTTTGTGAACAAGTAGACCGATTACAAATATCAATGCAAACAAAACAAGTCAGAAAGCATAGTTTATTTAGACGTTTTTTTATCATGTGTTTCAACTAAACGTTGATTCATATTTTTATACTGTCATACACTTTTATTCCTTTTTTTGTTTTAGATGAATTCTTAGTAGTCTCTCCGAAGAGTTTGCTGGGTGACTACCAAATTCAGACTTTGTCTCTCGGTATATTTCCATATATAAAATATACCGTAAACATTGATTTTATTACTTACTCTTTTTCAATATGATATCAAACAACTAATTAGTTCAAAACTAACTTAAGCTTTATTAACTTCAAATCGTTGAATTCGATTATATATTCCTGAATCAACAATATTAAGATTAATTAGAGTTACTATCGATATTTACACGTTTTTAATAAAATTTCAACATAACCTCCACCATAATAAGCAACAGCAATATCAAACCAACCATCATTATTAAAATCAGCAACAGCAACATCATATGGATCAAAATTATAACCCATTGCATGAGATGTTTCATTTCCAAATGTTCCATTTCCATAACCTTGAATTAATATAACTTTATTTGTTCCTGCAGTTACTACAACAATATCTAGTATATCATCATTATTAAAATCACCAGTTGTAATTCCATGTGGACGAGAACCAAAACCAGTTGAATAAATGGTTTCAATATAAAATGATCCATTACCATATCCAAAAAATATATAAATATTATTTGATTGAGAATTGACAACAATTATATCGGTTTGATTATCTTGATTCAAATCAGCTGTAGTAACTGCAACAGGGCGACAATTTTCTTCCATAGGATACGTTATCATTGTTGTAAAAGAACCATCACCAAAACCTAGAAAAATTCCGATATTACTAGTACCATAATTTGCAACAACAACATCTGATCGATTGTCTTTATTAAAATCACTAACAGCAACGGATTGTGGTACCGATTCCAAACCAGTTGAATATGTGATTGCGCCACCAAAACTTTGATTTCCATAACTAATATGTATACCAATATTGTTCATTAAAAAATTCGCCGTAGTTATATCTAATCTGTTATCATGATTAAAATCTCCAAGAGCCATTGATATGGGTCCCGATTTAGTTCCAGTCGAAAAATAGGGTCCTAATAGAAATCGTCCATCACCTAATCCATAAAGTACTAAATGCTGATTTATTCCAGGACTTAATACAGCAATATCCATATTTTTATCATTATTAAAATCTCCTGATCGTATACAATGAGGACTCGTTCCATCTCCAGTTGAATACAATACGACTGAGTCAAATGTTCCATTGCCATAACCGTAAAAAATGCCAACACTATCGTTATTTTCGTTACTCACAGCAACATCCAATAGATCATCATTATTAAAATCATTAACAATAATAAATATTGGCATTGACGTGTAACCTGTGGAATATTTTATTTGTTTTTGAAATGTTCCATCACCATTATTAATAAAAACACAAATATTATCCTGTCGATAATTGGCAACAACAATATCATCTATTTTATCTTGATTGAAATCACCAACAGCAACAGATTGTGGACGTGAATTATCATCTAATAAATAGATAATTACTGCTGCAAATGATCCATTTCCAAATCCGAATAGAACACCAATACTATTATTACGATAATTGGCTACAACAATATCCATATTTTTATCATTATTAAAATCACCTGGCGCAGCACCATATGGTCCTGAATTATATCCAGTAGAATATGTTCGAACAGAAGCAAAACTTCCATTTCCATAACCAATTAAAACCCCTATGGTATTTGATCCAGCATTTGCTGTAATTATATCCACTATATGATCATTATTAATATCAACACTAATTATCTCATATGGATACGAATTCAATCCAACTGAATGCATAATTAATTGTTGAAATGTTCCATTGCCATAACCAAAAAGAATGCCAATACTATTTTTGGCAGCAAATGTTGTAGCAATATCAACATGCGTATCATTATTTAAATCATAACTTATAATTGATGATGGTCTTAAACTAAATTGATTGGAATAATTTTCAAGATTTTGAAATGTTATATAATCATAAGTTAAAAGAATTCCTATACTATCACGACCTTGATTAGCAATAACAAGATCTAAATTATTATCATTATTAAAATCTGATACTGTTATCCAAGATGGTTTGGAACGAGTTCCTGTTTCAAATCTAGTTGCATTATGAAACGTTCCATTACCATAACCAAACAAAATACTAATACTATCACTGTGTGCATTCGTTGATATAATATCAGTTGAATTATCTTGATTCAAATCAGCTGTTGTTACACATTGTGGATAAGCATGTGTGCCAACGAAATAAGATGTTTGTGATTGAAATGAACCATTTCCGTATCCAATCAAAACACCAATCGTATCGCCACTTGAAGTTGCAACTGCTATATCCGATTGATTATCGTTATTAAAATCACCAATAGCAACTGAATGTATATGTTCACTGTTACTAATTGAATAAATTGTTTCATTGAGAAAACGAGCTCGAATATATCTTACTAAAAGATTTATTGTACCAGTACCAAATTCTGCAATACAAATATCCCATCGTGTATTGTTATTAAAATCAGCAATAGCAACACCTGCCGGACCTGAACCACTTGATAATGGATAGGATTGATCGAATTTAAATGTTCCATTTCCATATCCTATGAGAACACCGACATTATCCGTACCAAAATTTGTTAGTATTATATCAATCTTATTATCATAATTAGCATCACCTAAAGTAAGTGCAGTTGGATTTGAAAATGAATCATCTGTATACACTGTTTTTCCACCAAATGTTCCATTTTCATATCCAAATAAAATAGCAACATAATCCGAAGTTGAATCTGCTATAACGAAATCTAACCAAGTATCATTATTGAGATCAGCAGTAACTATTGAATCTGGATGAGATTGAAATCCTGTTGAATAAGTTACAATTGTTTGAAAATGTCCGTGACCATCACCAAACAGAATACCAACATTACCATTTTCAGAATTAGCAACGGCAATATCCAATCGATTGTCTTTATTAAAATCAGCAACAACTAGAGCACTAGGATCTGAACTAGCACCTGTTGAATAGCTTACTGGATCATTGAAACTACCATTTCCATATCCAAGAAAAACTGCAACATTGTCAATACGAAAATTAGCAACAGCAATATCTAAAAATGTATCATTGTTAAAATCAGCAACAGTAACACGAATTGGAAACGATTGAAAACCAGTTGAATACGATATCATTGAAGAGAAATTTCCATGATCAAAAGCGAGATAAATACCAATCGTATGAGATCGATAATTAGCTACAACAAGATCGGTTCGATTATCATTATTAAAATCACCTGTAGCAACCGACTGAGGAGATGAATTTATTCCCGTTGAATAGGAAACTTCATCTGCAAAATTTCCATTTCCATAACCAAATAAAATACTTATACTATCCATGGCAGATTTCGTAGTAACTAAATCTAACAATTGATCATTATTTAGATCAACAGCAAGAAGAGTTGTTGGACGAGAATTATCTCAAATAGAATATTGTATTGGAATAACAGAAGAACTTTGTGAATATCCACTTAAAATTAATATATCATCTGCTCCATAATTAACAATAACTATATCTAATTGATTGTCATTGTTTAAATCAATGATAGCTGATGAAAATGATTGAGTTCCTTTATCATTTACAAATGTTGTTAAATTTGAAAATGTACCATTTCCATATCCTGGAAGTATATGAATAAAACTATTTTCTGAATCAATAATAATAATGTCAGTTTGATTATCTTGATTAATATCGGCAGTTGTAACATACGATGGCAAAGATTCAATTCCAATTCCAATTGTATATATCCATTGTTGCTTAAATGTTCCATTACCATACCCAAAAAAGATTCCTATAGTATTTGTACCAGAATTAGCAACAACGATATCCGTAAAATTATCATTATTAAAATCGCCTGTACTAATTGAACACGGATGTGAATTGATATTTGTTGAATATCTTGTTGAATTAATAAAACTACCATTGACATAACCAAAAAAAAAATCATTATTTCATTTGTGCCGTAATTTGCTACGCCAATATCAAGATATTTATCATGATTAAAATCAGCTATAACAAGTGAATAGGGGATCGAGTCATATCCTGTTGTATAAAAAACTTCTTTTTTAAATGTTCCATTTCCGTGTCCAAAAAATATCCCTATGCTATTTGTACCATAATGAACAACAACAATATCTTGTTTATTATCGTTATTTAAATCATTAACTGTAAGAAATAATGGACGTGAATTGCCTGTTGATAATGTTATTTGTTCATGAAAAATTCCATTTTCTTTACCAAAAACTAATCCAATATTATTTGTACCATAATTAGCAACAATAATATCAGTAAATTGATCATTATTCAAATTTGCTACAGCAATTGAATAAGGATTTGAACCGATGTTTGTTGAATAGATTGTTTCATTTACAAATATTCCATTTGTATTTTGAAACAATATCATGATATTATCTTTTCCTGAATTAGCTGTAACAATATCTAATCTATTATCTCGATTAAAATCCGCTATAGCAACTGAACGTGGTCGAGAATCAGAAGTCATTGGCTTTTTTACAGTTCGTTCAAATGATAAATAACATGTTTGATCTAGCAAAATAAAAAGATAAATAATGACTGCATTTAATTACGCATACTCATTTTGTTTGCAGTTAAACAAATAATAAGAACTCCTGTAAGAGTTTATATTAGTATTAATAAAATGAAGAAAAAACAACCTTGAATAAATGACACACTTTCATTATATTCAATTACATGTCTATGAAAAAATAAGACTAATATATAAAAACAAAAGAGATAAAAAATTTCATACTCTATTTCCGATTCCGAAATATCGTCATCCATTAACAACCTTTAAAATATCTCTACAGTAATATATGCCGTTAATTGACAACTGAGATCAATATCTTCTTAACCGTTATAGTTTCGTATTTTATGAAGAAATGAATGTATTAATCACTCGAACTTATGAAAACGATCAAAATATCTTTTGCGTTCTTTACCTTCATATCTGTAAACGAAAAAAAAAACACACACGATCACCCATATTTTCCTTTTTCTTTGCTAGTTGTGCTCGATGATGCGCAAAATACATCGATATCAGATTATCAAAATAATTTAACGTCTATCAAGTTCAAATCGTTGAATTCGGTTATTTCCTGAATCAACAATATAAAGATTATTTTCAAGATCAAATGCTAAACCCCTTGGACCATTAAATCGATTTGATTCGTCTCCTCTGTCGTTTCCACCTAAAACAATACGACTTTCTCGAGAATCTGATGGCCAACATATTATTCGATTATTTCCCCAATCAGCTACATAAACATCACCAACTTCATTTACAACTAGCCCATTTGGATGATTCAATTGTTTTAAAGCTCTTCCTCGTCCTTCTCCACCGGCAACAATAATTCCTTCTGTTGCACCTTTCATCCATTTCATAACACGATGATTCTCACAATCTGAAACATAGATTGTTTCTTGTTGATCGATGAAGATAAATCTCGGTTCATTGAATTGATTGAGTTGATTTCCACAACCATTTCCACCGGCAACAAGTGTTCCTGCTCCTTGTTCACCTTTCTTCCATTTTTTCACTTCATTTTTCTCCCAATCAGAAACAAATAAATCTCCATTTTCATTCATCATTAATCCCCAACATGAAATATTCTCAATTAGGA
>ERZ778023.4997-NODE-4997-length-10440-cov-83.616466_pt1 | contig 10440 bp, 12 predicted proteins | sample MGYA00375753_ERZ778023 | MGnify/ENA primary metagenome ERZ778023 (study PRJEB29350, sample SAMN05389822) | bioreactor metagenome | isolation source: Ammonium sulfate bioreactor | place: South Africa: University of Cape Town | collected 2014-04-04 ...
CCTCGACGCAGGGTACCAACACAATCACATCCGAGAGCTCTTCTACCATGTATCACACACGCACTTCCAACCGCCCTACAAAGGAGCCTCGGGATCCTTCAAGTATCTCACGCGCTTCACCGTTCCATGCGATGCGGTTCGACAATCGACGTCGAGCAGCCTTGCCGCTCTCGTTCAAGCATCTGATAGCGCTCCTGTCTCGATCGACACGCTGTACGATCGCTGCTATTCCGTCGGTCTATCGACTGCCGCTGCATCGCCGATTGCCAAGACGCTGTCGTTCACAAGCTCGACCTCCAAGTATCTTGCGTGTGAATGCGACACACGCGGCAAGTCCAACGTCTCGGATCTCGGAGATGCATCTCTCGATAGCAGTCGTCAATGGCCGATTCAGCCGATTGGGAATGGCGCGAGCTTCTTTCTGGCGAATGACACGTACCATGAGTTCCTTCAGGAGCACGGCACTGATCATGGTGATGATGATGCTGCTGCTGCTGCACAACTCGTTCCTACAAGCAATGCAACAAGCTCGGATCAAACACTGGGTGAGCACCAACAATCGGCTCCACAACAGCAGCCATCACAGCAGCCACCACCGCAACAACCTACTCAAGCACAGGCACACGTCGAAGCACCGTATCGAATTGCTGCATCGCTCTTGGGTACTCATACACTCCTCGGATGCAATCTCTTCCTCAAGCGAGCAGCCAAACGAGACACGCCACGGTTCTCGCGACCGTTCTTCAATACGGCGCAGAACACACTCGATCTTCTACACGAGGCCAACATCTTGCGCGGCGAGGCGTTCGAGGCCGACTTGTTGACGGCGCTCAATGGCCATCGTCATGTGCTCGATCTCGACACCAAGAGCACGTCGAGCATTCGCGGTGCCTGCAGCATGGCATCCTCGAATCGGTGCTCGTTCGAGCGAATCGAGGTGCTCGAGGAGAACCTACTCTTCTCAGCCGTCGAGAGCCACTTTACCGTCGAACCCGAGAGCTCGATCGTCTACGTCTACCAGGCCGTGCTCCGTGATGTCGGAGGCCTCGTCGAGCAGTACGGCCTGCGAGCACACCAAGTGCAGATTGCCTTGGCCAAGCCCGACTTTCTACGCATCGTCAAGTCGCCTGTCGATGGGCGCTTCCACGTGACCATCATCGATGCCAAGTCGAGCAAGAAACTCAAGGCCTCTCACCAGATCCAAGTACGTTACGCGTGCTGTCGCGTACTCTCTTGCTTACCGCCAACAAACTCACAATACCAACAACCCCTACAATCTCTCCCCCTCGCTGAATAGGTGTCATTCTACGCCATGTTGCTGCGACACTTGATCGCGTCGCTCGGCTTGACCGACAAGTGGATCATCGAGAGTGCGGGTGAGATTTGGTTGCCAATCTCTGCGCCTGCTGCACACGCACCGCCGCGTACACTGCCCAATACCATGGACGAACCCGCTAGTGGCCGTCAGCACGATGATCTGGCAGTGTTCGAGCGCGAGCGAACCGAGCTGTACCCGCTCTTGGGTGCATACGCCGAACGCTTCCCGACCGACCTCTCGATTCGATTCGTCGAGCGCTTCTTGCGTACCGAGGCGCCGCGGCTCTTCACCCATGAACCGGGCGAACCTGAGAGACAGGTCGAATGGTTCCTCACGCCAACGTGCGCCGGCTGCCAGTACGTCAACGACTGCAAGACCTGGGCTGCCGAGCATTCCGACCTCAACGCCATTCCGTACATGAGCCGCGCCGATCGACGCTGGGCCAAGGCGCGCCTTGCCGAGAGCGCCCAGCCGCACGATGGTCGGCCCCCGAGCAGCGACATTGAGGATCTCTACCAACTGGTGACCGTCGGAGCATTGAGCGAACACAATCCCGACGCACCGCAGTCACATCGTGTGCGAGCCGAGAGCGCCATCTCGATACCGAGCCTAGAGCTGTGGAGACAACCGCCATCGGCTGGATATCGAATCGCAACGTTGGGAAAGCCCACGACTTCGATGCCCGTTCGACAGGACGTCGCCGTCTATCTCACGCTCCAAGTCGACCCGCTCACGCAGCAGCCTTGCTTTGGCGCCATTCGAGTGGCGGTTGTCGGCGAGCTGCCGCGCGTCTATGCGCACTTTATCGATCGTAAGCAGGCTGTCGCTACGTCGACTGCTGACAATCGCGTGGTGTGCGACTTTGTGCAAACCTTGGCTGCAATCATTCACGAGTTCGCACGCTCGAGCAAGAGCGTGCAGTTCTACACGTGGAACGCTGCTGAGCGAGCCACCATCATCGATACGTTGTTGCAAGTACTCCTTGACTCCAATTCTTCCTCGAGAGACACTGCTACAACCTCGACAACAACAGCGAGCACTACCACCACCACGAACTCAATGTCGAGCAATTCACTCTCGACCATGGCAAGCGATTGTCTGTTGGTGCTGTGCGATAGTCCAGCCATCATCCTCGCACCCAAGCTTCGATCGGATATCGGCGACTCTCCCAGCGTCGACACGTTTGTCGCTCAACAATGGCATCGTATCTTGGACTCGATGAGCGTCTCGTACCAACTGACGGATTCAGTGCTCGTTCTCGAGGCGCGGTATTATGCCGCGTCGATAGAATTGAATACGCTGCGCTCCATCAAGTCGCGCCATCTCGGTTGCCTCGAGATTCGTCGTGCCCTTGCGTCCACTCTCAGCATCACGGACCTCCCGCCCACTGGCGGAGACACCAACTCGTCGGCACTCGAACGCGCACTCGCTTCCTTGACGCTGAACCAGCTCCAAGAATTGATCAAAGCCTTGAAGAAGAGCTACGAACGCGCGGTCGACAACCGTACACGCCGAATCGGCAAGAGCACTCCTCGCATCGCCACGATCCTCGAGGCCATCAAAGCACTCGTGGTGCTCCGAGTGCCGGGCTTCTACACGTTGCGAGAGAGCGCACAGTGGCTGGCGTGCGAGAATACGCCCTTTGCGTGCCTAGACTTTCTCGAGGACTCGTTCTTGGTGCAGCTCTGGCATGAGCACGTACGCGATCAAGGCCGAATGCTGTGTCGCGCACTCGAAGCGCGACTCATCGTCTTGAGCCGCATCGTCGAAAAGCTCCAAGCTCTCGCGCCGCCGCTGCCGGGCTCTCCGACCAAGTCGGTGCTGATTGCCGATGCCTCGCCGTGTCGTATCGGCAACCAATCCACCATCTCGCATCCCTACATTCGCAAGCTGCTCTTCATGAATCAGTACGAGCGAATCCTCGGAATTCGCGAGTTATTGAACGAGCGCATCTACGGCAAGCGCACAGTTCGATTGCAGTACCGTGGGCCCGCCGCCCCTCTGACAGCCGAGCAGCCAGCAGTGCGCGGAGCCTGTCATCGGCTGCAATTCGATCTCCTTGATGGAGTGGAGTTCTTGCGCGAGTCCGACTCGTTCATGGGTGACTATCTGTTGGTTCTAGCGCCATCCAACGGGCGTAGCTTGCAGCAGCAGTCGCTGGGACCCGAGTGCCAATTCCCTGATCTGCTGTATGCCAACAAGGTCATCGAGCAACTCTCGTATTGCAGTCGCCCTGATGATGTACGTCACAACAATGACAAGAACGACACTCAACAGAGCGTCGCTCTCGTGCTGGATGCGGTACTCACTCTGATTCGGCTGGTGATAGGGCCTATTCATCGCTGATATCGAGAATAGCAGCGACCAAGACGGCTGCGTTGTCTTACGAATCTACAGCACCAAGGGCGCCCCGGTCGGAGGTCAATTCATTCTGCGCCGTCGCTATGTCGACTTTAACAGCAACAAGCTCAACCGATGTTTGCATGCTCTCGACGCCAGCACTCCCACACACGAGCACGCACTCAGCGGCGTTGATGACGTGCGAGTTCCGTTGTTCATTCGCTTGCTGTTGGATCCCAATGGCTGGGGCCAAGCAAAGAGGCCGTCGTTCGTTCGCGCTTCCCTCGAGGCCCTACCGCTGCCACCTGATACCAAGGACCTGAACGCAGTCCAGATTTATGATGAGTTGGTTCGCATCACTGCTGCCGCTGGCGCATCAGATGAAGCCAAGCGCAATTTGGGACTCTCTGAGCGCCAAACTCAAGCCTTCCAACATGCTGCCGACCATCGTCTGCAGCTAGTCTGGGGTCCTCCTGGCACAGGTATCGCTTCCTGCTCCTCCATCTTGCTCCGTGGGTTGGATGTATGTCACTGACGCTGTTCACTCGCACTCAGGAAAGTCACATTATCTCGCCGTGTCGATGGTACGATGGCTGGAGATTGCACATCTCATGCGCCGTCCGCTTCGAATCTTGGTGGTCGCCTTCACCAATACGGCTGTCAACAAGCTCATCGGCGATCTCAACACGCGCGTCAAGTTGTGGGCCGAGCGACGCGCGGAGACTGTCGCTGCCTCGTCTGTCAGCAACCCGTATCGCGCACCAGCCTCCATCAAAGTGTGTCGACTCTCGGCGCATGCAACCGATACCGATAAGGCGAATCTGGCGGGCGTCGAGTTTATCTCGCACTCGGATTGCAACAAGTTCTTTGGTGCGATGCGCTCGCGAGATGGAGAGCAGTCGCTGCTCGTCGTCGGCTCCACGGTGTGGCAACTCGAGAAGCTCAAGCCGGCCGTTCTCTTTGATGCGCTCGTGATCGATGAGGGCTCACAACTGCCGCTCATCGACTCAGCTATCGCCTTGCAGCGCTTGAAGCCCGATGCCGATAGAGTGATCGTTGCCGGCGATCACTTGCAACTGCCGCCCATCATCCAAGCCTCGTATCCGCTCCCCGAGGATCCACACCATGCGGCACTCTATGGCTCGGTGTTGCATGGTCTGATGCGTGATGAACTCGGCCTCCGTATCGATGCGCCACATCTCGATACCGAGCGCGCCGCGAAAGGCGTGCTGACGGTCAAGCTCACCGAGAACCGTCGCTCGAACCGCACACTCTCGAACTTTACGCAGCGTCTCTACGGCAAAGACTACGAGGTCGCCGTTGGAGGTAAGCCCAAGCGATTGCTCGTACGTCATGCACCAGAGCCCGGTAGCATCTGGGAGCGTGCCGTGCTTGATGATAGCCTTGCATCGATCGTTACGGTACACATCGATCTCCTCAAGCCAACGTACTCGATCGCCACCGACCACCAGCTTGCGATCGAAGCCGATCTGGTCTCGCGCGTCGTCAAGGAGCTCGTTGCATCATGCGCACCGTTCGAATGGCTCGAGAAGAAGCGAACCAACTGCTTCTCGTGCTTCGTTGTGACGCCGCATCGCAACCAACGAGCTGCGGTCAATCGGCAACTACGGCCATTCTTTGCCGAGATTGCGCAGCGTGGCCTCGAGTCACAGCTCAAGATCATGGTCGACACAGTGGAACGCACACAAGGACAAGAGGCCGACGCCGTCATAGTCTCGCTCGGCATACTCGACGCCGATCGACTCGATGAAGAGCTCGACTTTATCTACAACCTCCAGCGTCTGAACGTCGCCTTCAGCCGAGCGATACGCTCGTGCATCCTCGTGGCCTCCAAGGCTGTGCTGATGCCTGACGTCGGAGTGCTTGCAAGCGTCGAACGGTCGCGAGCCTACTCGCATCTCCTAAGCTTCGTAGCTGACTCGAACGTCGAGCTTTCATGTACTTACTCGGGCGACTTTGACGACCGACAGCCATTGCCGCCTCAAGTATCTACTGTTCGCTCAACAGCCACTAGCACCACCACCAGTGGCAGTACTCATGCCGCCGATTCGGAATAGTTCGCTCAAACATCAAGCTGCCATTCTCATGGTAGGAGAACGATTCAATGTACTAATACAAGACCAATCAATCGAATCAATCAAAGCGAGCGGAATACAAGAGGTTCGAGGCTACGGTGTGGCTGGTACGGAGGAGTGCCATAGGTCTCCTAATCTGTATCGCAGTTATCAAGTCGATAGGCACTACTAAACTGGCACTCGAGTCCATTTCGTGATCTCGCTCTTGTTGATCTCCAATTCGAACGCAACTGTGCACAATCATTCGAAACCCAATCAATATCTACACTCGAGCTCTCATAAATTGCTCGAATCGAATCGTACTCGAAGGGAGCAGCCTGGTTGCTTGTCGCCAATCCAAGGCAGCCAGCTCCGGTTTACCAAGCTCCATGTACGCGAGTCCACGTTCAGCGTAGGCACGAGCTTGACTTGGATCGAGTCGTATACACTCGGTCTGATCGCGAATCGCATCTTCAAACCGTCCGAGTCCGCGCAATGCTCGCCCACGAAAGAAGTAGCCATCGGAGTAGAGCGGTGAATGCACAATGAGTCGACTGAAGATACTGACGGCATTCGAGAAGTCGGCAATGGCATCTGCATGTCGTGCCAATCGCAAGTAGCAGAAGCCTCGATTCACGCTCGCATATCCAGTGGACCCATCGGCTTGAATCGCTCTTGAAAAGTCCTCGATCGCTAGAGTATCCAATCGAATTGTATCCCAGATAGATCGATCAATCCAATCGAATCGAATCGAAACTACTCGAATCTAAACTAAAGTACCTTCATCCAAGCGATTCAGTAGCGAGTACGAATGTCCACTACCAATCCCTACTACATCAGTACCACACACCCAATCAACCAATGACTCTCGTCATCATTGCCATACCGATTATTCAATCCAATCGCATAGTTGGGATCGATCTCGAGCGCCCGTGAGTAATCAGCAATCGCTGCGAACAGTGCACGATACTCGATCAATATACACACAACTCTCGTAACAACTCATGATATCAATCCAACCACTGATACACATATCCGAGCTACCATCTAGATGCCGATTAAGACCCGAGTACGAGTTGCCACTATCAACATTGGTTAGGGTTAGGGTGGTTATTCGTTGGTTGATATCGAGAGAGTTCGATCGAGATGTGTATCGGTACCGATTGTTGTATGCTCCCGTGTTGTTTGGTTCGATCTCGATGGCTCGCGTAAAGTCACGTATCGATTTATCGTGTTGGTTCAATCGTTGATAGGAGATTGCTCTGAGGATTGCATACGAGATACGATCCGTACAGTGTACAGTACAGTAGTGAGATATTTCGACAGATAGCTCTCATATCATAGATTCAATGCAATCCGATACAATCGACATTGCATCGTGATCGATATCGACATACCGATTGATCAGAAGATAGGTATCACTATCATCAGCCGCGTGGGCTATTGTGTAAGCTTCAATCGCTTCCTTGTGTCTGTTGAGCTTCTGATAGCTGTAGCCGAGATTCGAGTTGGCATCGAGGTCGCCAGGTGATCGCACGAGCACCTCGTTCAAGGCCTCGATCGCTTGGAGGTGCAGCTCGAGTCGTTGCAACGAGAAGCCCTTGTACAACCATGGCGGCGACGCCAATAGATCCAACATCGCCACTGCCGTGGCATCGACCATGGCCTCATGAAAGCGATGTAGCTTCCCGAACGCCGCAGCTCGAGCGAGGAGCACGTATAATCGTATCTCACGCGTGATCGATGTGATGCGAAGTGCATCCGATAGTCGTCGAACGGCACTGCCATAGTCTCCAGCACGATATAACGCCCAACCATCTTCATAGGCCAGTTCAGCAGCCATCACACCGTCGAACCAATACCCGTGACGATGTATCTCTCTATTGTTATTATTTCTACGTGATGAGCGATGTGCGAGCGAGCGAGCGAGCAAACGAATGGAACGATCGAACTGCCGCTGCCAACGACACACTCCTCATTCGCTGCCAGCTCGAATCACGACACATCAACCGGAGCCCGGCGCTCAGTGGTTTAGGCAACCCCCAATCACACTCGATTCGAACGATCACACGCGCTTGGGATCTGCTGCTGCACGTAACGAGTAGTGACCCGGTCGAGTGAGATACGTCGGATTGTGCGGATCATCGAATTGCTCGGCAAGAAGCCGGTAGCGGTTGCAGTAGTCGTCCAGGTCCACGTAGGTTCCTTGGAGATGCCGACTGCCGGTCGATGGGTCGAATGATGCGCGGCCATGGAAGACGCGGCGGTTATTGAAGCAGAGCACCTCTCCTGGTTCAAGCTTGTGTGCTAGCATATACTCGTCCTTCGAGAACTCCTGCGTACGAGCATTCGGTCAAATTGTCAGTGGCCCGCACTGCTGAATTGCGCCAAGCCATCGGGCGTACCTGCGATAGAAGATAATATGCCTCGTAGAATGGCTCGACCATAGCCTCTGGTACATCGAGTGGTCCTTCGAATGGCGGTGAGATTGAGAGTCCAAGGAGCTGATCGTCGATATCGACCTGCACCAATGGCCTCCTAAAGGTTACACACCACCAAAGTTACTCGCGATACATCATACCCAACCTCGATGTGCATGGATGGATGGATGGATGGGCAGCAACGCGTACTGATAATACAAGTTAACTCCTTGGTGATGCTTGTGCCACGTCATTGGTACCGTAGCCAAGGTCTTGAAGTGTTGCGGATACTTCTTTCGAAACTCGCTGGTAATCTACGCCATTCACACATGCGTGTGAGCATACGAGCGCCATCGATGAGTATCTGCACGCTTGATGGTACCTTGAAGCCGTCAGCGACTGTGCTCTCACCGCCAGTGGCGTCTGATTTCAAGCAGTGCAGCAGTTGTAGTCCAGGAGATGATTCGAGATACATGAGATCTTGATGGAGCTTCAATTCGAGTGGCGTGTATGCGACGTTCACTGCGCGAGGCACCGAGATCACGTTGAACACTCGACCGTAGACCGTTGATCGAATGGGTCCGATACGCTCAGCCACACTGGCCTGTTGTATCACCATCGAACAGCCAGCAGTCGATCGTTGTCATCCGTGTGAACGAATCGAATCGAATCGATGGAATGCACGCGATACCATGCAGCATCGAGAATGAATACATGAATGCCTGTTGATATCAATCGACAGATGCAACGTATGGTACGCACCACCGTTTCGTTCTCCGTGGGTACGTGCTGTACCAGAGTGACGCCATACTTGTTGAGCAGCTTGAGCCACTCCCACACGCCTGTCATGTGACACGTCGTTCAATCGATCATGCCAAACTCTCCTATGCACATGGGCTCTTTGTGATCGACCATCGTGCCTGCATCGGTATGAATCGAGTTGTAATCGACCTTGGGTAGAGAAGATAGCTCCGCACGACTCCACATCCAAGGCTCGACCTGAGCGCGTCGTCGCTGGCGTGCTGCCTCCGAGTAGTCGTATCGACGCAGCCATTCAACATCATAGGCGCTCTTGTGGCCATCCATCCACTCGATAACCACATGACCATCTTTCCTATGGATGTGGCATGCATCGAGGTTGCATCGAATCATTCATCCGCGCGAGTGGATGCTCGTGTTGATGCTCGTGGCTCGTACATGGTAGCGGACGAGAGGCTTGGATTGCGTGGCTTTGCATGGATGGGCACCAGCTTCTGACCCGAGGAAGCATCCAAGCACCCACTGCATGGACAATTATCTCTCAACCATACAGCATGATACTTGATCGAACAGGTCGAATACGGTTCGAGGTTAGAGACGAGTGTGTGAGAGTGCTCGCTCGTGGCAGCACGCAAGGTACATTGCTTGGTTGCTGCTGCTCGTGCCACTGGATCGAAAGCTGCTGCTGCAAGGAGGGGCTTGCGGGTGAGAGTGAGACGGAGATCGAACGACGAGTGAATCGAAGGTCATTGGAGAGGTATGCTCCTCGACGGAGAGCAAGCCGAGCGAGGGAGCGCAGCATAGTGGTGGCGATGATTGAGGAGGATAGATGGTGGTGGAGAGGTGTTGATGGGAGAGAGGGAGCAGAGAGACTGATGATTTGATCAAGAAGCATCGAGTGGAGAGGGAGAGGCTCTGAGGCTGATGACCTCTCTATCTGCTCGCAGCCGTCTTCTGAGTGTGTGTGGTTGTAGGAGGTCGAGCATGACGTCAGTCGTGGTGCGTTCTTGATGAGCCACGCTCGCTCGCTCGATGGACGGAGCGACTTGAATCTCGTACCGCCGACCATCCCATCCCGATATGTTGCCTGCCCCAATGAGAACATCCCTTGCCGTCACTACACCAGAGTCGCCCTGCCTCAAACGTCGATCCAAGTACCTCTAGCCGGCCCATCCTCCACTCCCCTTCTCTCTCTCTCTCTCTCACCTTCCCCTCTCTCCGGTATATTGTCGGATGTTCCGGGCGGAAAAGTCGCGAGAAAGAAAGGCGCCGAATGCGAAGGTAAGAGAGAGGAGCCTCGGAAGCCGCACTCCGGAACCCTCGCGCTCCTACGGACCTTGAAATAGAGAGAGCGCAGGTCCGCTGTCGGTGCGCATCCCGCCAGAGCTCCCTCTCTCTCTCTCCGTTCCTACAACCCTCTCCCTCTCCCCCACACTCACTCACCTGCTGCCCGTTAGGCGCTTCCGCACTCCTCCTCCTCCTGCTCGAGCTCCTATTCTTTCGCTCTGTACTGGGTCTGTCTGTCTGT
>ERZ778023.5001-NODE-5001-length-10434-cov-43.788997_pt1 | contig 10434 bp, 10 predicted proteins | sample MGYA00375753_ERZ778023 | MGnify/ENA primary metagenome ERZ778023 (study PRJEB29350, sample SAMN05389822) | bioreactor metagenome | isolation source: Ammonium sulfate bioreactor | place: South Africa: University of Cape Town | collected 2014-04-04 ...
TTTATCTGAAATATAGAATAATTGTTGGTTTTGTTTTTGTTTGGACAAACAGTGGAAGGATGTCATATTCGTGTGCGATTTGTCGATGTCTCCAGTATATTTCGTTTGTGTTGAGTTTCTTGTGTGCTGTTTCTAGAAGATAAGAAGATTGACTTAATCAAAACTGGATGGTAGATACATACAGGTGTCTTGCGGTGGTGATTCGTTAATAAGTATTTCTTAGGCCGTTTATTGATAAGTTCACGTGTGTTTGCGCGACGATTTCGATTTCCAACTATGAATTTGATATCGTTGCATATATGTTCGATGAATGTTTGATCATACATATGATACATGTCTCGTTTGAAGGATGAAAAACGTTTTTCATGTGTGTAATAAATAATGAGCTTATTTGATGTAGTACCTTCGTCTGTTGGTTTCGATGCAGTTGAATGATTTTGTTTTTCTTATAGTTCGATATGTGTTGAATCCTTTTCTTTATTTACGTGTGTTCTAGTTTCTATGGGATTCGCTTTTTCTGATGTTAATCTTGCGGTAATGTTTTGACACAATAGTTGATATTGTTTTCGATCATTTAGAAACGGTATAAATGAAGATTGAGGAGTATATGTTTGTAAAAATTTTCTAAATCGCTTCTCAGTAAATACTGGTGGATAACTAGAAATTGAATGTATATTGAAATAAAAATAATGTGAAATAATGAATTTAGAGGTAATTTCGAATAGATTACCCATCGTACAAAAGGATTAATCTTATATATCGTTGTTCATTCTGGAATGACTTTAATGTTGGTGAATATCGAACAGATCGCGTTAGAGCGTTTTGTATAGTATTTCCAAATACATGTCAAGGATGATCGGATAGAAATGGTGTAACATACGGCTCAGCAGCGAGCCTATGATAAACTTCTGTTACAAGATGGCCATTATTGTTCGTTAGCAGAACATTAAGAAATGGTAAGGATTGATTAATTTTGTATTCTAACTTGATATTTGCATGCCGGTTATTAGTTTCATTTAAAAATTTGATCTATTCCATGTCAATAGTATATCTTCAATATATCTAGTAAATGTTTATATTGAACTAAAACTGACCTGTTATATCTTGCTGACGGTCAATTTCTTTTTACTATTTTCACATAAATAGATTCATTAATGTCAATGTAAATGAAGAGCCTATAGCACCGCTAATAGTCTGTTGATATACAGGATGTTCCAGAAGTCCGTTAGGAAAGTTTTTCTTAATTTCTCTCATATAACGCTAGCAATCAAATTATTTTTTTAGAGCATGATAGTATAATATCTTAAGTTTTATTTCATGTACTTGGAGTTACAAAAAATTTTCAAAATGACTACCATTATTTTGAATACATAAACGCATCCTTTTCACAACATTCGTGAAAACATTAGAGAAGGTTTGTTTGGAAATTGATGATCCAAATATTTTCGTACATTAACAGCAAAATGTGGAGGAGCCCCATCTTGTTGTAGAATGATTGACCGAACCTTGTGTATCATTCTTCACTTCGGGAAGAATGAAGCTTTGAAGGATTGATAAATAATTTTCTCCAGTAACTGTATTCTCGTCGAAAAAAATGGTCCGATCAAATACTTTTTTGACATAGCACAGCAAACATTTAACTTCAGAGAATTCATTACAGTTTCAAGTGTTGCATGTGGATTATTCTCGGACCAATATCTAATATTGTGTTTATTGACTAATCCTTGCTGATAAAACGTAGCTTCATCAGAAAAAAAGATGTTGTCTCCAATTTTTTCGTTCTCCAACATCGGTATCAATGTTTCACATATGTCAATTCTGTCTTGTAAATCTTCTTCGTACAGTTGTTGAACAAATTGTAGTTTGAATGGCATTACGAATCTTAAGACATTATACTATCATGCTGTAAAAAAATTAATTTGATTGGTAGTGTTATATGAGAGAAATTAAGAAAAACTTTCCTAACGGACTTCTGGAACACCCTATATTTTGGATTCTTCCTTTGAATTCAGAAAAGATTAAGCCATCTGATGAGACTGAAATTCAGTCGAAACGGTCGCCATGGAAGTTTGTTTCTAATCGATGTTCTTTTGACCTTTCACCCCGAATTTGTATCGAGATTCGAACTCCCCAATCTCGATTACCTAGGTTCCAACTAAGTTCGACCTCTCAGTGGGCAATATCTGTTATCCTTCTAATGCTGAAATCTGATTGGTTTGGGACAGACAGACAAACTTTTTGGATTTTTAGAGTGAATTTTTCGCATATAACCCTTTCTTTCAGAAAAGGGAATAATATTTTAATAATATATATTGCATAATAAAGTTCTTGATGATTCCTGATCATTTACAGACCAGAGAATGGGACAGAGACAGAATTTCTTTCTTTTTAATGTGATATTCTTTTTCTCGTAGAGAAGAGTCATACAAACAAAAATTGTTTGCTTGTGTGTGCGCAAAGGTCAAAAGAACATATGTTTAATGCAAACGTGTTGTTACCTATAAGAGTCCCGAGAATAGTAGGGCCTTAGATAATTCAAGTCGAGCTAATTCAAATGTGCAGTTAACTGTTAAGTAATTATTAATAGTTAGTAAAATAGATAGCGATATTTCGAATAAAACTTGACCAAAGGTATTTTGACATGGGGAGTTGGAATCCGATGCATATTCTTATGAATTAACGGATTAATCAACTACTACCAGTTAATAGCTAGCTAATAGTATTTTACATAGCACAGTACTCATTGTATTTTGAGGTCAAAAGCTTAAGTTCAATGTTACTTTCAACTGATGAATTGGTTCCTCAGTTATATATAATTGTTGTTTACGGTTAAAAATTTAAATGTAATAGTTATTTTAATTGATCACATATATTGTAATCATTTATTGCTCTTTCACATATCCTTTATTAAGAATAACTAACATTAATGTAAACACGGACGGTACAAATATCTTTGTATGCATCACTGGGCTTTAATTTGCGTGTTAAACAATTGGATCAATTGGAATTAATAGTAGTAAAATTAAAACCAATTGACTTGCCATTTGAATTTAACGGTTATTTTTTCATTTTTTATCTGTACATAGCTTGTGTATTTCGGCATTTTTCCGATATGTACTTTCTTCCTTTTCTGTGTGCTTTTCAAAAAACTTTATGCAGCGCCCTGAAGAATGTTTTTTTCAAATAAATAAACACGGAACGCGTCGACAAATATATAAGATCTGCATTTAGTGTTAATCTTTATCAAAAGACACATACAACTGTTCATTTGTACACCAAAACAATTGATTGTTGAAAAACAAAAGTTGAGCGTAGCAGATTGATTTGTAGTTACAAGTTAATCTGTTTTTATACTAACATTGAAAACATTAGAAAAATAGCTATTAAAATTGCTGAGAAATTTACTTCTTAGTGATTTAGTAGATTAAGTATCGACCAGCTTATTTATGATTGCAGAAATCATTCGAATAGCTGTAGATACATAGTCAAAAGTATCTGATGAGACCCTTTAGCAAGGTTGAAACCGGTCATAGTTGCTAGACTCAACACCGTCAAGATATAGATGGGATGGATAGCTTATCTTCGAAAAAGCAAATTTCGGTGATTTTCATGAGAATTGACCGAATAAAGAATATTCTGTTAAGTGTCTGCGAAGGCCCGAATGCTATGAGCCGGTTAGCATCTGTGCCAGAATTCTCTTCTATTCTTTATTATTCGATCGATGAACTTTCTTTCCTCGAGAATTTCCCTTCATATTTTTAATTTAACATATTCTATTTATTATGCTTTTTTTCCATTACTTATGTTGTTATTTTCATTCAATTTTATTTACTTACTTTAATTTTACTTTATATTTTTGGTCTGTCAGGATTTTATTGATCACAGTTTTGCAAAATAAAAAAAGTGGATCTTATTTCAAGGAAAGTAATGTGGGACAATAGATATTTTGAAGCAATGGTTTTTAATATGTCTCTCTAAAATCTTTTTTTTTTCGATGCAAAAAAATTCACTCTTTGAATTTTAAGAACAAAAAAAGCATGACATAAAGATTATTTTTAAGTTTTCGCTGTGTTTTAATTACAGGTGAAGTATGCCTTTCTTGGCTCGAATTCGAATATAAAAAAAACATCACATCAATCTCAAAATCAAGAGAAAAAACAGAATCAGTCATGTTCTTTGTTAACATATGATATACGCAGAATACATTGAAAATAATGATTGTCATTAAAGTGCATATATGCTTCTATAAAAGCAATCTATTCGTTTAATTTATTTTTCAGATGTTCAAGGTGATGATTATTTTCAATATCTTATTGTTTTTCGTTTCTTTGACACGAACCAATGGACGTCCACTATCAAATACAATGAACGACAATCCAGAACAGAACCGTACGCTGTTCTATCTAGATATGACTATATAAATATGTTGTTTTATTTATTTTTTTGTCGATTTTAGCGGATCTATTCGAAGGTGATATGCGTTTTCCATTGACAAGTGTAATTATTCGAGAGTTTTAATAAATGAAAATGAAAATGAATTGAATTCATTTCTGCTAGCGTGGTGTACTATTGCGTGGAAATACAGTTGCATGGCCAAATGGAATTGTTCCATATGAAATAATTGAAGAGGGATATGGTTGTAAAATTCAATTTTTAAACTGCTTTCTTTATCATTTATTTTAGAATATGAACAAGTTCGTTTTATTATAATGACTATAGAAAAAATGCAACGATTAATATCATTGAATAATGTTGTTTGTGTTCAATTTCGACCACGAATATCATCTGATGTGTATTATATCACGATTCGAAATAGTGCCGGTTGTTCATCCTATGTAAATAGAATCTTTCTTTTTGGCTTATTGACTGATATTTCGATTTGTATAAAATCAAAGGTTGGCCAAAATACGGGTACTTCAATGGAACGTACAGTTTCACTACAACATCCCGGTTGTATTTCTGAAGGAATTATTATGCATGAATTGATACATGCATTAGGTATACTTGTGTTGTTAATCATTTGATTAAATCCTTTAATTGTTCAATTAAAGGTTTTTTTCATGAACAATCTCGTCCTGATCGTGATAATTTCATTCGAGTTGACTATTCAAATATAATCTCAGGTATGATAGAACAACAAGAACAAATAAAAATGAAATCAACTTTGTTTAATTAAGGAATGCAACATAATTTTGACAAATATGATAGTACTTATGTGAATACTCAAAGCACACAATATGATTATGGATCAGTGATGCATTATGATGCATATGCTTTTACGTCCAATGGACGTCCAACTATCGTTCCATTGCAAGCAAATGTTGTAATTGGTCAACGAACAACAATGAGTTCGATTGATTTACAAGAAATTCGAATGTTTTATAATTGTTCAGCAACAGGTCAAACATTTCCACCGTCGACAACACCTGGTTAGACATTTCATTTCAATTATTTAAAACTATAAAATGTCTTTTTTCTTTATTTAAGTCAATTTATATACCGTACAAACAAAAATCTCATCCTTATTAACAAAAAACAGTCCAATATACAATCAATTTCTCACTGCATTTGATTTATATTACTATCAAGCATTTGAAGTTCGAATAGTATCAGATGGCAATTATATATTTCGAAGTGAGAGTTCAGCTGATACAACTGGATATTTATATCTAAGATCATTTGATCCTCTCGTACCATCTAAGAATTTAATCACAAGTGATGATGATTCCAATGGAAATGGTCAATTTCGTTTTCGAGCTTTTCTTCAAACCAATGAAACTTATATCGTAATATTCACAACATTTGCTCGATTGGTTGTCACATCTTTCACTTTAACCATTGACGGTTTAGCATCAGTTAGCATCACACCAGTATATTACACTTCAAATATCACAACTGGTAAGTGCTTTTCGATTTATTCTGTATTCATATTCAAGTTTGTTTTAGTACGACCAAACACAACACCCTCACAATTCGGTGTAATATCAAACTATTCAAGTGGATTAACTACAAGTAGTTCAACATTTACTCGTCGTGACTCATCCGGAAGATTTTATTACGAATCAATAAAAATTGAAGTATCGACAACTGGATATTACTATATTCAAAGCGATGCATCTTTTGATCCATTTGGTTATTTATATACTAGTTTTGATCCGAATGCTCCTTCACAAAATATAGTAGCTATGAATGATGATTCTGCAGGAAATTTGCAATTTCTCATATACTTTTACCTACAATCGAATCAAATTTATACTCTAATAGTGACATCAGCTTCTCCTTTGGAAACAGGATCTTTTTCAATCTTAATGAGAGGTACAGTAAAAGTCAATTTCAATCGTTTGATTACTACACCCTCAACAACACAAACTTATCACTGTACGTACATAAAAATTCATTTGAATAGTATTTATTTACTTATAATTCTTTTGTTTTCAGCATCGACATCAACACAATTGAAAATGAATCCGATTCTTTTCATTCTCATCCCTTTATTTATGTGTCGTTTTTTTTGAAACAGTGACATCTTCCAGATTATTTAATATAATATAATTTACTAATATCTTTTTTCCAATAACAAGAATAAATTTAATTTATATGAATCCCTAAAAACAATATCTACGTATGATCGATAAACAAGTAACTCTCGACTGTAATTGAAAACTCATGTATCATTCTTATACCTAGTTGATCATTAGCAATACTCCTTAGTAAAATAGTGTATGCGTATTATGTTATCTTATGGATAATTGTCAATTCATTCATTTCTGTCTCCTTATAGTGCAAATGTAGAGGTGTCGTTGATTTTGAGAAGTACTTGATTTCTACGAGAAAGAGCTGAGCGAATCTCAAAACGAGCGTTACTTGTTATATAAACTTGTATTTATTTAATAGAACACTCATTAGATTGCATATTATGTGATTTTATTAACAAATAGATCTATGAAAAAGCAAAAGTCAAAAAAATATGGATTTGAAGAATATCTGCTATGAATTTATCTTAGAAAATAGGAAATGACTAAAACTTCTTTCTAGTAAAGCTAACGTTGAGTAAAATACAGTACGTTATCATTGCAAGCTTAATCAACTTATCTCATAAAAAACTCTACGATTACAAAGAGAATCCTTATCTAGACTTGGAAGGTTTTTTAACAAGAAAGCGGTAGTGTCACAACAGAATTATTGTCGAAGCTTGGTACGTTTTTACGACGAAATTTATCTTTCCGATTTGCATAGCATATCATCCTTTAATAACTTTGAAACCAACACATTGAGTTATTACATATGCATTATTCCAGACTCGAAGAAACATGTCTTTATCAATTCATGCACTTCCTATCGACATAATTTATCGCATATTCGATCATTTGAATGAAAAGGACTTATTCATGTCCACAAACAATGTCAATCAACGATTCAATGATATTCTGCATTCTTACCAGCCATTCCAAGTAAACTTAACTAAAATCCTAACATATTTTTTTACGTAGTTATTCAATCTCTATCCTGAATAGACACTCACCACACTCTACCTCCACCATAATAAAATCGGAGCTGAAGGTATACAAGCAATTGCTCAACCATTGCAAAGAAATCAAGTTAGTTATACATTTAGTGTCTTCATCTCGATCAGCCATCTTCTCTATTTATTACAGACACTAACCACACTCTATCTCTACAATAATCAAATCGGAGCTGAAGGTGCACAAGCAATTGGTCAAGCATTAGAGAGAAATCAAGTAAGATATATATTTCGTTTATTCATTTTGGTCAGAGATGTTTTATATTTATTACAGACACTTACCACTCTCAGTCTGAGATCGTGTCAAATCGGAGCTAAAGGTGCACAAGTAATCGTGCAAGCCTTAGAACGAAATCAAGTGAGATATATATTTAGTCATTTCATCCCAATCAGCCGTCTTTTATATTTATCTCAGACACTCATCGCGCTCATGCTTGAAGATAGTGATGTCAGAGCTGAATGTGCACAAGCAATTCGCCGAGCATTACAAAGAAATAAAAATAGATAAACATTTAGTTTGTTCATTTCGATCAGTCAACACACCTTCAACACCCTCACCCTCAAGATAATCGTTCTTTAATTTGTTTTTTTTAATGATTGTATTGATTTTTCTCCATTTAATATAGATAATAAAGATATTTATCATGCATACAGAAATATTCCTTTCATGTAAAACATACCTCTCGGAACAACGTGCTTGTTTTATCTCACATTTAATTCATATTAACATTTTCCGGTTAAATTCGGTTCGGTTCGGTTCGGTTTAGCTTAAAATATGAAACGGTTCGGCTCGGTTCGGTTCGTGATTATTTTTTTTCGGTTCGGTTCGGTTCGGTTCGTAAAAAGTCGAACCGATTCCCATCACTGGTAACGATTCTTACAATTGTATCAATACTCTATCTTATATCAAGTAATAATATCGATGGAAAAATTATTGGAGGCTATTGGCCTAATTGGGTCGACTCACCTATTCGTATTCGTGATGTCAATATGAATTATAATCTTATATATTTATTTCATGCACAACCTGTCGGTGGTCCACCGGGCACAACAGGTGAAGTATACTTTAATCGACCACGAGATGGTCGAGGAGCTAATACTCATTTGAAAGAAGATATTCTCTATGCTAAAACAGTTCAAAATCGGTCGATAATATTATCAGTTGGCGGTGCAAAAAATGGTATGAGTTTTCCGAATCGAACAAAGTCGCAAACTTTTGTCAATAGTATTGTTAGTCTTCAAGAAAAAATAGGTGCTTTCAATGGATTAGATTGGAATACGTTCGAAGCGGAACAGGCACCGGACACAGATGAAATGATTTGGATTAGTTTAGAATTGAAACGACGTTATCCTGGCTTTCTTATTACTGCGCCGCCAGCAGCTTGGAATAAACGAGATTTAGCTTTTTGTCAGGCAATGGTACTAGCTGGTGCTATGGATTATGCTGCACCACAATACTATTCTGGACCGAATCTAGCTAATCAATCTTATATAGTCAAAAATATTGATCAATGGGTGTCAGTACTTGGTGTATCACATGTCGTTGTTGGTTTCGGTGTCGATCCTGGTGTACGAAATTATATGACTATTGATCAAGCAGTAGCAACATGGAAAGAACTTCGAAATAAATATCCTGATCTTCGAGGTGTATTCGATTGGCAAATACATAAGGATGAAGCTTTCGGATGGTCATTTGCCAATAATGTTGGACCTCTTGTTACTGTAACAGTCAATGATTATCAATCGTTCTTTTCTTTCATATTATCGTTTCTTTCCTTTCTTTTCTCTCCTTTCTTTCTCTAGAGTTATATTACATTCAACATGACACAGTTTTCAAGTGCAAATGGAGAGTACGCGTACTCGAAAATACTGAGGTCGTATTTTTTTCCGCCATTCATTACCTTTCTCTCTCTATATATATACACGTTTGCATGCTCTCGTCATTCTTATTTTATACTCATTTAGAAACTGTACTACTATAAAACTGATTGCAAACGATGGTGAAAGTACTTATTGTCGGTGGAACGGGCCCAGTAGGACAAGCTATATCGAAAATATTTCTTGCAAATCAAACACCCTTTGTTATTGGCAGCCGTAATCCAACAAGTGCTTCTCAATCAGCTTCAAAATGGATTCATATGGATTTGACAAAAAACGAAGGAATCAATAAAAATATCGAAGATGATGTCGATACAATATTATATCTTGCAAGTTTGCCCTACGAAACAATTAATGGTGAACCAATTGATATAACTTTAACAAGGAATTTATTAAATTCAATTCCAAAAAAAAATATTAAACATTTTATTTATATTTCCATTGTTGGAATTGATAAGATGTCTTTTACATATTACAAAGCAAAACTGGAATGCGAACGTTTAATCAAAGAAGCCGGTATTCCGTATACCATACTGAGAGCTACTCAATTTCACAGTCTTGCAGAAGATTTAGGAAATTATTTGCTAAATTATCCAATGGATGCTGTTTCAAAACAGGCAAAGATACAGCCAATTCAAGTAGAAGCAGTAGCTATTGAATTAGCTAACATTGCAACAAAACCGCCATTGAATGGCACGTACGATATTGGTGGTCGAAAGATATATACGATGAAAGAAATAGCTGATTCATTAATGGAGTCACGACATGAGAAGACATCGGTGCCTCCTATGCCGATAATTGATGTTGTTCTCAACGATTTTACCGAAGGAAATAATACTTGTGAAAATATTTCATCAAATTCTAATACATGGGAAGAATATCTAGCTGAAAAATATACGAAATAACTTTCTACTTGTTTTTTTGTATCACGACTCTTTTCTAAATATACAGACTCAAATGCTTTGAAGCCCTCTATATGTCCGAGATAAATATTGGCTTTAAAAAACAACGAATCATTTATTTCGAGAGATACT
>ERZ778023.5013-NODE-5013-length-10413-cov-45.650126_pt1 | contig 10413 bp, 8 predicted proteins | sample MGYA00375753_ERZ778023 | MGnify/ENA primary metagenome ERZ778023 (study PRJEB29350, sample SAMN05389822) | bioreactor metagenome | isolation source: Ammonium sulfate bioreactor | place: South Africa: University of Cape Town | collected 2014-04-04 ...
CATGATCGTTGACCCCTTCAACGGATCGCCAATCCCTCGCGGATTTTCTAGATCTATCCCTGGTTTCTTTAATCCTTTTAATTCCTTTAGTCCTCATAAATGTCAAACTTGAAAGTTGAATTCAACTTTCAAATCGGACACTACTGAACATTTATTCCATGTCTACGCTCAATTTTTATTAATTCTCACATCTTCATGATCTTGTGTGTATTTTCAAAAACTGCAAAGCATAAGGTACAATGAACCGTTTGATTGTTTGAAAAAAACAATTATAAACCATTTTTGAAATATATGTACACCAAAGCATATTTTAACGAATTGAAAGTGAGTCTTTTCAGATTTTAAACCAACAATTTAAGTTACTGTTATCATTTTCGCAAAAAAGTTTGAGCTTCCCTTATTCTGAACTCGCTCCACCACCTGTGATAATGAGAAGATACTTCTGCGTTTTCAGTCAAAATAATGAAAATCAATATCAAAATGATATTATGAAATTAAAAAAAGAAGAACAATATATAGATAAAAAATTACAAGATATTATCGGATTATTTGAAAATCGATTGAAATCAATTGAATCAAATTTGTATGATGGAATTGCACAAAGAGTATCACATGAGGAAATTGCACAGCGAGCTTACAAACTATATGAACAACGAAACTACGAGTCTGGAAATGAACTAAATGATTGGCTTACTGCTGAGAAAGAACTTAATAGACGATTATTAATTGCTGAAGTTATTGAGCAAATTAGTGAAATCATCAAACCTATTAAAAAATTGGATATTGATCAAAATGAGATAGATAATATGGATATTAAATTGATTCTAACAAAAATTCATCAATGGTTAGAAATCGAAAAAAAATTACGCTTCGAGCATTTCGAAAAAGTTCGATTGAAATTGCAGTACGAGCAAGAAGAAAACATGAAAAGGAAGAAACCAGATTTAGAAAAAGAAATTATACAGAAAGTCATACTGAAAACTTATTATGATAGTTTACCAAATATTGATGATGTCACAAATGTATCTCATCCCGATATTAAAAAAGCGGAAGAATTTACTAAATCAATATTAGACATAAAGCCATCGGGAAACGTAGCTCACAGAGATACTGCATGCCATGTTCTACATAAATTGTTGGGAAATCAAGATCAGCCATGTCTATTTTACGATTCTGCAAATGGTATTAGTCTTCACGATGCATCTGGAAATTTAGTTGATATGGACTGTGATGACAAACCATTTGTATTAAAATTACACAGTAGTGAAGGTTTAGGTGACGACAAAAGCAAAAAAACTGATATAGACGAAATAAAAGTCGCCGAAACTTTAAATTATGCTATTGAAAAGAATGAATCTCATCCAATGATTGACGATATACGTGATCGGTTAGCAAAAGTACATGATGTTGATAAAAACTCTATCATTATTAAACATGTGTTTGCTGGAACATTCAATATAGTTTACACAGTGATAAATCTGGCGAGAACTACGATTGATCGGCTGCGAAGCATTTCGGAAAGATTGCGAACTCAATTTAATCAGTATGTGAGTGCAAAAATTCATCCATTATTATATCGTCCATCATTTGATGTATCTTATTTTGATGCTCGTGGTAATAAAACATTTGGAAGCCAATCAGAAACTCATCAAGTTGGTCCGCCTGGACACACTAAAACCTATACTACAGCTTCTGGATGGACTCGATATGGACTAAAAGTATTGGGTAAATATGGCAATGACGATTGGTTGCATCCATTTGGACATGCTGGAAATTGGTATAGAGCTTTTCATGGTACTGGAAATGCACAACAGCAGGACTTCAATGGTTCTACAGCATATTCCGATGCAAGTGCTGCATGTGTCGATGCTCTCTCAAGTATTTTTGAAGGCGGCTTTCGCCTTGCACGGGTTACTGCCTATGGACCTGGTATCTACTGTTCCCCAAATCCTAATTGGCTTGGACCTAGTTCATTTGTCGGAACTGTTTCATTAGATACTCAGCAAGGACCTAAGAACTTTAAATGCATGCTGCAAGTAGCTGTAAATCCTAATGGCGTGAATTGTGCCAGCGGTGATATCTGGGTCGCACGTACTCCTCAAGATATTCGACCCTACGGTATACTTATTAAAGAAGTTTGAATAGTTGTTTTTTGAAATTTCAGCATTCCTTGTCTTAAAAAATAAAATCATGCTTATGATAAATTCAATGAAAATATTCTCACATTATTCGTGAATTTCATTTTGTCTCAGGCTGATAACTGAGTTGTAGCTATTGAGGGTGAGGGTGTGAGGTCAGATAGACGAATGATGGTAGTTTAGTCGCCTGGATTATTGCAAAAACATGATTAATTGCAGTTTGTGCGACTGTGACGGTTTGAATTATTCTCTTTCTCGTAGAGAAGAGTCTTAGAAAAAAAATTGTTTGCTTGCTTGTGTGTCCGCAGGGTTAAAAAAACATTTTTTGAGCATATGCGCATACAGCTGTGAACATGGAGCAATGAGATTGAAGAACCATTAAAGTCGGTAGGGTATGATCAGGAGAGGGCGGTAGAGGGGGCAAAACGAAAATTGACCAATGAGATTGAAGAACCACTAAAGTCGACAGGGTATGATCAGGGGAGGGCATAGCTGCGCAAATACAAATACATTTTGTACTCTAAAAATCAATGCAACTTATAGTACAGAATCAGTAGTAATGTATTCTAATCTACTATCATGTACTGTATGTACTATCGTGTTTTTATCGAAAAAACCTAGAATAGGTGGTAATGTACGTATTTTAAGTTATTGAGTGAGTTTTCTTGTCAAATGGATGTACTTCAATCGAATGGTAGAAAAATAATTCATGAGAGACACAAATTGTTTTAAAGTTGCATCAAAGTTGTCGACCGAGATTATTGAGAAAAGATTTTTTGCTAGCGATAGTCTAGATAAATGCAGTTAATACGACTATTGGTAATTATATTCCCTTTGTTGTAGAGAAGAGTCATACAAGCAGTTGTTTCTTTGGTTGATTGAATAAGTGTGTTCTCATAGATGTAAAGAACATTCCTCCAATGCTTGACTGGTGTTGGCCATCGACCATAGAAAGTTCGTTGGAGCTGAAATAATTTGACTCAGAGGGTTCGAATTTCGAGTCAATGCTCAAAAGAACATTGATTTTGCTATATTCATTTGATTGACTACTAATAGTTGGAGCTTTGATGAATGTTAGCTAATTAGAGTGAGGGTGTTGAGAGTGTTGAGGGTGAAGGCGGAGATGTGTACCAGAGATGGGCAAGTCAAGTCAAAAATGACTGGGATGACTGGCCATGAGGAGATTTAAATTTACGTGAGACTTGACTTGACTTGTCACGGTTTTAAGAAATATCCCATATGACTTGACTTGACGTGACTTGGGCTAGTTATTGAGACTTCTGATTTGACTTGAAAAAATTAAATCAAGCCAAGTCGAGTTGTTCATTTTTTTCATTCCGGAGATACGTTAATTGCAATTTATACGAGTATATAAAATACTCGACACCATTAGTGGTAGTGTTATTAGTCAGTCAGAAGCGAAAAATAATTCACGATGAAGTCATTGTACTAATCATTGTTGAATCAAAAGAAAAAGATTTCGCTTCACTTTGAACATAAAAGTAAATTATCTCTCTATGAATTTCGACAATTATGAATCGACTAATATTTCGGACATATCTGTTGCGTTGTCTACATCGACATCTATTTCTCAACCATACACTTCTTCAGATGAATCTTGTCACGTCTCGTAGACGATGTATCTGTTTATTTAGAATGATAAACTAGAACTGTCTCACAAGCTAAGAAACATGTGTATATATAGGTAACTGTGTAGGGAATATCCAGTGTTAGGAACATTCCCTAAGAGAAACAAGTTAGGAAGAAACCATGGAATATTCCAACGGGGAATATTCCTAAAGAAAAGAAAGAATAACAGTAACGTCATCTATCGGAGAAGAACTAGAAAAACATCTGACTATATCACATCTCCCCCCTTAAATTTCTTCAATATAACGATGTACAGGTTTTCGAATCCGGTCTGAACGTCGTAATATAGGTGATTCGTTTACATTTTCGGGTGATGTTGATGATAGTGTTGTTGTTGATGTAGTCGTTGGCGTTGATGTAGTTGTTGGTGTCGATGTTGACGTTGAAGTAGATACGTTTGTTTCATTTTCAGCTTCAATTGGAGTTTGTGGAAGATCTTCATATGATAAAGTTACATCATCATTATTATCATATTCATCGACCCATGTTCTAGATTTTATTTGATTTTCGTGTCGTCGCCATGTTTGATGACCCACTTTCACTAACCATAATCGAGAACCTTGTCGTTGGATAAGCACACCAGGTTTCCATTGACACTTGTCCGTTTTCGATCTAAAATCTCGTACCAACACTTTGTCACCAATATCAAAATGTTGTTCTTTCGTCCGACGATCGAAATTGTACTGATAACGAGCTCGAGCTGAGCTCGTTGCTTCCGAATAAGTTGGTCTTAGCAAATCAAAAATCGTACGCAAAGGACGTTTTAAGAATAGCTCGGCGGGTGTTGAGCCTGTTGTTGCATGTGGAGTTGTTCGATAACGAAATAGGAATTTGACTAGCGCATTTGTAATACTTTCTCCATCATGAATGATTTTAGTAAGTGCAGATTTGACTGATTCCACATACCTCTCTGCTTGACCATTCGATTGAGCATGTGCGGGTGCTGTTCGTATATGTTCGATTCCGTTGTAATCACAAAATGATTGAAATTCATTTGAAGTGAATTGGGTACCATTATCGGATACTATCACTTGGCAAAGACCATATCGAGCAAATAATGAAGATAATGCATCGATAGTTATCATTGTTGTAATACTATTCATTGTAATCACCTCTAACCATTTTGAGTACGCATCAACTACAACCAGGAAATATTTATTCATAAATTTCCCCATAAAATCGATATGAATACGTTCCCATGGGCCTATTGGTAATGACCATTGGTTCATCGGAACTTTTATTGTTGATTTTGCATTCTCAGTGCATACTCTACATTCGCGAGCAACATTTTCAATATCAGCATCTACTCGAGGCCACCAGAAATATTGTCTGGCTTCTGATTTCATTCTGGCCATGCCAGAATGAGTCAAATGAAGATGTTTGAGAAGGTGTGCTCGAAAACAGTTTGGAATGATTGTACGGACACCCCACAAAACGCATCCATGTGAAACTGATAATTCATTTCGAATTTTAGCATACGGTTGGCATTGTTCCATGTATTGCTGTGGCCAACCAGTTTGTGTATAGTGATATATCAAAGAAAGAATTCTGTCTGTTCGTGTAGCTTTTGCAATTTGTTTCGCTCGAATAGGTAATTCTTCCTGATGTTCTTTTTGAATAACAGCAACTATTGTATGATCATTCAGACTTTCGTCATCGAATGTGGGATCAGGTCCCGCTGGTAAACGTGAAAGACCATCTGCTTGACCGAACTTTTTCGTCGAGCAATACTCAATTTCATAGCTGTATGCCATCAACTTGATAGCCCATCGTTGTAACCGATTGGCAGATGTAGTTGGTACTCCATGTTTTGGGCCGAAAATCGTAATCAGTGGTTTATGATCTGTTAGAAGAGTAAAACGACGTCCACGGAGGAATTGATCGAATTTTTGTAAACCGAACATGATTGCAAGTGCTTCTTTTTCAATCTGTGCATAACCTGATTCAGTTTTAGACAAAGTTTTCGATGCGTAAGCAATTGGTTTTTCCGATCCGTTCGGAAAACGATGATAAATCACTGCTCCTAAACCGAAATTTGAAGCATCTGTTGCTAAAATCAATTTTTCTTTTGGATCATAATGGGTTAAAGTCAGTGGAGATGATAAGCATTCTTTTATTTTAATAAAAGCTTTGTCACAACCTAAATTCCAATGCCACTTGACACCCTTTTTGAGTAACCCATAAAATGGAAATAATTCGGTCGCTAAATTTGGAACAAATTTAGCATAATGATTTACCATCCCTAGAAAAGATCTTAGCTGAGATATGTCTGTTGGTCTTGGCATCTCAACAATAGCTTTGGTCTTTGATTTCGATGTGTGTACTCCATTTTTATCAACAATGAATCCTAAATATTCGACCTGTGGCTGCATAAATACGCATTTGTTCTTGTTGATTTTGAATCCATATTCTTTAATACGTTCGAAAACCTTTGTCAAATTGTTTAATTGTTCGACTTCAGTTTTGCCGGTTACAATGATATCATCTAAGTATGCCACTGTTCCATCTAACCCTGCCAACATTTGATCCATTAATTTCTGAAAAATACTTGGTGCTGAAGCAATACCGAATGGTAATCTATTGTATCTGTACAATCCTTTGTGTGTGTTAATAACCAATATTTGTTTACTAATATCATCCACGGGTACTTGAAGGTACGCTTCGGAAAAATCTATTTTACTAAACGAAATTCCACCATTTAATATCGTGAATAATTCATTCGGTTTTGGTAGTGGATATTGATCAATGTCAATAGCCTGATTGACTCCAATACTAAAGTCGGCGCATATGCGAACTTTATTCCCAGGTTTGGGAACCACCACTATGGGTGCTGCCCATTTTGAAAAATCAATGGGTTCGATAATGTTTGCTGTAGTAAGTCGTTGTAAATCTTCTTCCACTGCTTGCCGATATGCGAATGGAATTGATCGTGGTTTGAAAAATCGTTCGGTAGTATTTGGTTTTAAGGAAATGTGCGCTTCAATTTTACAACACCCTAACTTTTGTTCGAAAATTTCTTCGAATTGTTTTATTATCTCTTGAACATTTGATATCGTTTGATCAACAGAAGCAATTCGATTATGTCCATTGAAATCAATCACATTGCCTTCGATTAAATTTAATTTGACTAACCAATCCCGTCCAAGAATATTCATTTGGTTATTGTAAGTAACCAATGTTTTCAGTTGAAACATTTCACCGAGAAAATCTACATTTACTGTTGTTTCACCTCGGAATTTTATTTCGTGTCCCGTGAAACTGTGGTACTTTGTTTGAGCTGTATCAATCTTCGGTTTGCCCAATTTAATCCACGTATTAGAGTTGATAATTGTAATTGGTGAACCCGTATCTACTTCGAATTTTACTTCTACCTGTTCAATAAATAATGCTTTTGTAATAGGTGAAACAGGTGTATCCTTGGTGTATGTTGTTGACACCACCGTATTGACATTGTACGGATTTTGATTACCTTTTGAACGACATACTTTCGCAATATGTCCTTTCTTGTTACACTTATAACAAACTGCCTCTTTGAATTTGCAAGCAGATCGTTGGTGATCTGAATTTCCACAACTTCCACAAGTATATGTTGAACTTCGGTTTTGTACCTTGTTGATCGTTAAATCTTCACTTGATTCACTTCCAATGTTATTGCCTTGAATTAAAACCGAATTTATAGTATTAGCAATGTTGAGAGTTTGTTCGAAAGTTTTCAAATCTTGTTGCATAAGATGCTTTCGAACAGCTGCATCAGATAATCCACCTACAAATGCCGTAATCAATGCATCTTCATAGAAATCGGGTGGAAATACGCATGTAGTAGTCGCATCTCGTAATTGATTTGCGAAATCAGTTAATGTTTGAGATGTAGTTTGTTTCGATGAGAAAAACTTGATCCGTTCAGTTGAAGCAAACGTAACTCGAGCATAATTTGTGCGTAATTTTGCTAAGATTGCTTCGTATGTATATTCAGCTGGTTTCTTTGGTTTACAAAGAGCAATAAGAGTTTTGAATGGTTTAACTCCTAATGCTGTAACCAGCAGATTTCGTTTCTTGTTATCATCCGTGATTTCTTCAACAGTGAAAAATGTATCCAGTAAAATTTCCCACTCTTCCCAATCAAATGATAACGGATCGAATTCTCGAAGTCGATTATTACTTCGTCGTTGTATAACAGGATCTGGTTCGGGTTCACCCATCTCACTCTCGTCGCCAATTGTCACGTCTCGTAGACGATGTATCTGTTTATTTAGAATGATAAACTAGAACTGTCTCACAAGCTAAGAAACATGTGTATATATAGGTAACTGTGTAGGGAATATCCAGTGTTAGGAACATTCCCTAAGAGAAACAAGTTAGGAAGAAACCATGGAATATTCCAACGGGGAATATTCCTAAAGAAAAGAAAGAATAACAGTAACGTCATCTATCGGAGAAGAACTAGAAAAACATCTGACTATATCACAAATCTACACGAAATTCCCAAGATCTTTCGAAGAATATTCGAGGTCAATTCTTTTCGAATATCAAAACTTACGATACGAACTGGTCAGCGATTTGCACATTATGCAAGAAAATTTAGTATGATAAAGAGGGTGTGACGTCAAATATTAATCGTTTTGTAAAAACCAAGCACAAAGAAGAATATGATAAATGGATTTCACAATTAAACGATGCTGAAAAAATCCATCAACTCAAAATTTCAGACGTGTTTTTCACACAGAATATTTCTATGAAGAAAAAACGAAATATCAAATCTGTTTATGACGATGGTCACCCGAGATAAATTCAATTATCTGAAGCCACATTTGCATGAACTCAATCATCGAGTTAGGTTTACCTCTCTCTTTGGTTAAACGTCCAGCATTTGTTGAATTTATGAGTAAAGTCGATCCAAAGTTCAGTGTTACAAGTCGACGTACTCTTAGTCGTTCAATTATTCCACAGTTATTCAATAATATGAACGAAAAATTAAAAGAAATTTGTGATGATGCAAAATTTATTTCGTTAACTCTCGATATTTGGACTGATCGGCGAATGAGAGCTTTCTATGCGATGACTGGTAAGATTGAATATTTTATAGCTATCTAAAATTATTCGAAATCGAAGTGTTATTTAATAATATTTTTTCGTATATTTTGGGTCATGCATTTGTTGATAAATAATTAAAATCTTTCGTGCTTTGCTTTATTCCATTACGTGGTAGTCACACAGCAAATCTTTTATTACATCACTACGAAAATGTGCTCAACACATTCGATATAAATACGAAAATCGCTCGTTTAGTCACTGACAACGCATCCAGCAATATAAAAGCATTTCAAGACCTGATTGTACCAGGTTTCGAAGACTACTTCGTAAATGAAACCGATGATGATGATAGTTCAAGTGACATCGATCCCGATGCGACTGTTGAAGATGATGATGAATCGTCGGTCTCGCTTGATTATAAAAACCAATAGAAAATAATCAAATTAATAAAGACAAGCTTTGATAATATAGCTGCTAACAATGAATCTATGCGTTTACCATGCTTTTCTCACATTTTACAATTAGTGGTGTCTGATGGATTAAAGGAAGCCAGTTGTATTAAACAAGTTCTGTCAAAAGTTTCGAAAATTGCGAAACTATCTCATTCAAATAATTGCGATATTTGCGGGAAAACTCGAGAGTATTGGCAAGTCAATGCCACTGGCAAATAAGACTCGTTGGAATAGTCAATTCAACATGGTTGAAAAATTATTGCGTATACCATCATCGCAGTTAAATGAGATTCTTATCTCAATTAAACATCAAGATTTGTGTTTATTAACTAAAAGTTATCAAATATTGAACGAGTTTTCGTCGTTACTCATCCTATTAGTTGAAGCAACGACTATTACCCAAAGTGAGAAGACACCTTCGATTTCACTTGTAACATCAAAGATATTAGCTATTTATTTTGACTTATTGTCTGAACGAGAAAATGTTTTATTCACATTACCATTATGTGGGGCTTTGTTTTCGTCGTTATTGGCAAGATTTAGACGTAAGTAAAGTTAGCACCAGATTCGAGTTATTTCAATCCAGATTCGTTCCAAAACTTGTGCTATTTGTCTAACCACTTGTGCTGGATGTAGAATTTAATTCTGAATCGTTTGGTCACACTTTCAGGATAGCTCATCGGCCAAAAAATGGCACTTCACCCCCAAAAACCGTCTCCAAGACCCAATTTTGACCATATTCAGTGGATGGATTCGCCATAATACTTGTGCTGATTGTCTAACCACTTGTGCTGGATGTAGAATTTAATTCCGAATCCATTGGTCACACTTTCAGAGTGGGTCATCGGCCAAAAAATGGCACTTGAACCCCAAAAACCGTCTCCAAGACCCAATTTGGACCATATTCTGTCGACGGATTCGCCATAATACTTGCGCTGATTGTCTAACCAGTTGTGCTGGATGTAGAATTTAATTCTGAATCGTTTGGTCACACTTTCAGGATAGCTCATCGGCCAAAAAATGGCACTTCACCCCCAAAAACCGTCTCCAAGACCCAATTTGGACCATATTCAGTGGATGGATTCGCCATAGTACTTGCGCTGATTGTCTAACCAGTTGTGCTGGATGTAGAATTTAATTCT
>ERZ778023.5014-NODE-5014-length-10412-cov-49.087574_pt1 | contig 10412 bp, 5 predicted proteins | sample MGYA00375753_ERZ778023 | MGnify/ENA primary metagenome ERZ778023 (study PRJEB29350, sample SAMN05389822) | bioreactor metagenome | isolation source: Ammonium sulfate bioreactor | place: South Africa: University of Cape Town | collected 2014-04-04 ...
AGAGACAACAATATAATAAAATTCGCATGAAAAGATTATTTTCGGTATATTTCGTTTTTAAAGTCATGCGCAAATAAAAAACAACTTTCATTTTTGGACACTAAAACGCATCTATTTTGAGGTGAATCTCGTGTTAAGATTTAATTTCGACATATTGGTTTACTGATAATGAATAAATATTATCATATTCGATTATTCATCGTTGTTTTCAGCAACTTTGAAGTTAATACTTATACAAGATAACGAAACAAAAGCAAATATGTAATTAAATAGTACAATAGTTCGACGAAGAAAATTTGGGTTTTTCTCTCTCTTTCTCTCTCTCTCTCTAATAATTGGTCCTTATCATGCCCGAATACAAAGATATGCTGGTTTTTTTTTTAAATTTATTCCGAAGTAAAATAATGAAAAGGCAGAGAACTATATTCGCTACAGGATTTCAAGCAAAGTAAGAAAGCATAAGGTTTATGGAGAAAAAAAACTGTCAGTAATTTGAATTAATATTACGATCGTGACAGAATTTGTACTGAATAATCACGAGCTTCACCGTAACCAGTGTTATAACATGGTTGAAGAGTTTGTTCATTTGTTGTCATAATAATACGCATTCGATGACGACCATTCGAATAATATCGAGCATCGAGTTCGGGAATGACAAGATTTAATCGAAAATCTGATGTACGTTGCTCATCCAAATAACCATAACCTGAGAGAACTTGTTCTGTACTCGAATCGAAATTACCATCATCATTGAAATCAATCCAAACACCGAATTTTGCATCCAAATTACAACCGTATCCATTTGAAAGTGCTTGTTCATCTTGAACACAGAATAAACTAGCATACATTGTATAAGCAGTATTTCCGTATAAATAGACAATTGAATTGCTTTGATCAAGATAATTATTCGATGATGAACATTGTCTTGTATCATCACGAATATCCATATTTTGTTCGCCACTCAATTCGACTGATGCAATAGCAGTATTTCCTCGTGCACAAACAAAACTACCGGATGAACATAATCCTGAACTTCTTGGATATTCTTGATACACCGGTCTTACCGGTTCTTGATAGACTGGTCGTACAGGTTCTTGATAAACTGGTCTTACATAATCTTGATAGACCGGTTTTGGAATAATATTGATTGTATAATCTCGTTCTTCATAATGATTAATTTGGCCACATTTTTTAGTATATTCATCACTTGGTTTGACAACAATACGTAAACCATGAGAATTACTTCGAGTTAGTCGATTATCGAATGTTGGTATATCGATTTCGAAATCGTAGATACCCAATGGAACTGAACCGTGTAATGGCCATCGACGAACAATACGACTTTCGCTTTCATCGTATCGTCCATCATTATTACTATCAATTAAAACATTGACATCTTGTGCAAGATTACAATTCACATCCGACCAACTTCCATCGGAATTTTGACGGCAAGATAATTGAACACGTAATCGATATGTTGTACTATCATAGAGACTTACAGCTAGATGATGACGATTTTGATTTTGTCGTAGGACAATATTTGTTGGTATGTTATCTCGAATTTGAGTGCCTTGTTCACCTGCCATTAAAACAAGTACGATTTTACCATTGGGCTGCGAGCAAACACCTTCGGGTAAATGAACATAAGGAACACCAACATCGACTAAAATGAAGAAAAAAAAACACAATAAATTGTTTTTTTTGTTGATTCTTTTTATTCTCATTTACCTGCTTGTGTTCGGTATGGAATAACATAGACTGTATAGTTTCGAATTTCTTTGTAATCATTATTATTACATTTGTTGTTATAGTATTCACTCATCGTAACTTCGAGTTGCATACGATGTGGTCCATGTTTGGTAACCCGAGTATCGATGACTGGCGTGTAGATTTGTAGATCATAGTTACCCTGAGGTGTATAACTATTGATTGGCCAACGATACGGTGAAACATTTTCCGATTGATCAAAACGTCCATCATCATTCAAATCAATCCAAGCATTGACATGGTAGATCAATTGACAATTGTATCCATTGGTTTGATCATTCCATTGACGACTGCAATCAAGTTGAATACGTAGGAGATAGATATGATCTTGATAGAGTACAATTGGCTGTTGTGTGTAGTATGCATTGTTCCATAAATGTCGTTCGGATACTTCATCACGGATTTGTGTTCGATGTTCACCGGGCATGTAAATACGAAGAATTTTACCGACTTGTGATGAACAAACAATGTTCTTTAACAATCGTGGATCAACAGTAGCAACATCAGTTGGAACTGAAGTGTCTGATTTTGAAATAATATTAACATAATATTCTCGAGTTTCCTCGTAATCGACACGACCACAGGTTCGTCGATAATGATCACTGGACATAGCTGTTAATCGCATTCGATATCGGCCAGTTCGTAAGTGTCCAGCACTGAATGCTGGTATACGCATTTGTAAATCATAGATACCTTCGGGAAGATAACTTGTCACTGGCCAACGGTAAGGTGCACCGATTTCTGACTCATCATAACGTCCATCATTGTTGAGATCGATCCAAACATTGACGTCTTGAGCAAGGTTGCATCCTTTTTCGAATAATTCTTTATCCAATTGCCAATTACAATCTAATTGAATACGAATTAAATAGATTGTGTTTTCGAAGAGTGTCACAGCTAAATGATGTTGATTTTGATAGTCGTTTAATTGTGTACTCGATGGTTTATCATCACGAATTTCTGATCCTTTTTGTCCAGCCATTAGAACAAGTGATATTCTTGCACTATTTAAACGGCAAATATCATCGGTATAGATAATATTTGCTGGAGTCACTTCAACTAAAAACACAAAAATTCATATAAACTTTTTATTATTATTCTTAGATCAAACTATTTTACCAGGACGTCGTCGAGAAGCTATGATAACTGTATAATCACGTGTTTCTTTGTAATCATTATTGCCACAGTTTCGTTTGTATTCGTCACTGGGTGTCACAGTCAAACGCAAACGATGTGGACCACTCAAGGTAACTCTTTCATCAACAGTTGGAATAAATATTTCTAAATCATACATATTTCCCACGGTTCGTCCATTGACATTTGTACGAAGAAGAATTCGACTTTCGCCATCATCATATTCATTATTATTGAAATCGATCCAAGCATTAATATCTTGTGCCAAATCGCAACTCTGTTCTGTTGAATCTCGACCCACTCGTTGATTGCAAGCGAGTTGAACTTGTAATTGATAGCCCATGTTTTCGTAAACAGTAACCGTTCGAAATCGTTGATAATAGTCTGGCATTGAAGATGTTTGCATACGTGTATCATCTTGAATACGTGATTCTAATTCACCAGCCATTTGAACAAGAGTTATTCGGCCAATGGCCATTGAACATGATGGATCCTGTGGTGGAACGTATGATGCAATATAATCATTTGGTTCTAATCGAAAAAAAACAACAACAACGATATTTATCGATGATGTGCAACGGATAGTTTACCGTTTCTTGATTGTGGTGGTGGTTGATTAACAACCATTGGATATGTCACTAGTCTTGATTTTGGACGTCTGTTGGGCATTGATGCTATTTTTCTTATGATTTTTCGGCTAGATTCTTCTACAATTATAATTCTTATTAGTTTAGAATATTCATATTTGAGAAATGTAAAAAGTTTTACGTGTTATTTCTGTCAACGAGCAAATTCTCATATTTAAAGTTGCAAAACTATTTTCATCATATTCGATTGTAATTGGTGACGATAACAATTGAGCCAATTTATTCTTCAATTGTTTTTGAAATTGTTCCTTACATCGATCTTTATTTTGAGCAGCACATGAGGGTGAATAGAACGTAACCAATTGCCATTCAAGGCTCATTCCTGATAATGCATTTGGACAGGTCAATCTGAATAGATTTTTATTTCAAATACGTACGTATGTAATCAGAAAGTTCTTACCCTTCGATAAGATTTTGATCGCTAAAAACCGCATCAAGTATACGAATATCGTCTCCATCTAATTTAGCATTTAACTTGAAAAAACAGAAGATTACATTAAGAGAATCGTTTGTTTTCAATTGAAAAATGTTACTTGATTGGATAGACTGTTGAGATTTTTGACATTTCGTGATTGTACGTCTGCATCCGGAGTATAATCAGTACTGAACAATGCTCGCAAGGTAATACTTTCGAGATTTGAAGTTCTACTGTCCTTGGGTGTATTCGGTTTAGTCGGAGGAACCGATGTTGTTCGAAATACGGCTACTGCGACCAAAGTTGCCACGAAAACAAGTCCCAAACAGCCTGCAACGACAGGTAAAACTTTTCGTTTGCAATTATTCCTATGCGTAATTAAACAAATTATTTGTTCGAATGATATTAAAACAAAACTAAATCATACGAACCTTTTTGCCGATAATCGACTATTTTTCAGTGTCGTATGGGTATAAACACCATTGCCGTCACTGACGACCATACAATCTTCATCCATTTTCTTTTTGTTATTCGAATAAATTACTAACTAATCAAGCTTTCACTTTCTATCTAGAGTAAGTAAATTTTAACTTTTTTTTCGATGTTATATATATACACATATATTTGTATGGCCTCGCGGTGAATATTTAACCCAAAAACTACTTTCATTTTAACTTTCTGTAGTAGACAGAACTAATCATCGCATAGTTTACTATTTACGTACTTATCCTACCATCATTCATAAACAAAACGAAAGAATCTACTGTTTATGTTAACAGAATAGTGGTCTCGACGGATCGAATGCGCAGGTAATGAGTATGAATTTGAAGAGAAATGAAAGTTTGCAAATCGCCTCAATAAGCAAATGTAAAGCAAACGAAATTAACTCTTTTTCGAAACCGCGCAACCAAAAAAAACGTTCTTTAATATAATTCAAGGTCGAACTTCATGTGTCGTATCAGTCTGCTTAAATAGAAGCTCTGCGTTGAAATTGTTTTTTTTTATATGATTCAAGTTGTGATTTGCTTATCGAAAAAAAAAAGAAGGACAAGAACAACAATAACAAATTTTTGTACGTATTCATTTTTTTCGGCGATTACTTCAAACATTTACACTTACGGTCTATAGCCAGACGCAAAATACATCTTCAACCGCAAAGAACAAGACGATTAACGATTTTCTTTCTTTTAACATTTCGACCAACAAACATTAAAAAAAAACGAAATGAAATAATAGTTTGATGTCGTTACGGTTAATATATTCTTGAATAAAAAAAAAAAGATTCGAAAGTAAAGCATCAATAAATAGATCATCTTTTGATACTTACGAATACTATACGAGTATACTCTGGTTACATGATAACAACCATTCTCTTTTATACATATACAAAGTAATTAGAGACGATGGGTTTTTTTTTGTTCTGTGGAAGAACCTTGAATTTGAATTTTTAGCATACAAAGTCGAGTCTATAAATTTACTTTTATATTGGTTTCAAGTCTTATTCACCATATTTAGAAAGATATTTAATACATTTATTTTCTTTTCTTTTTCTTTCGTATTGACAAAATTATGTGTATTGACACACATTAGTGGGTTTGTGGTTAAAATCCGTCTATCAATACTTATCGTATAAGCACGGATAGAATGTCATTTTTGGGTAGTACATCGTTTTCTAAGCGAATTAGGAGTTCCTTCGTTGACATAGGATAGTTTAGCAACAGTGATTCACTGTAATGTATGTACAAACTAAATGAATAAAGAATTCAAATATTACTCATTTTCCCCTACGGAATATATTTGCTCAGCCTGGACATATCCACTCTTAGTGAAAGTGACTATTAATAGTAAAACAACCACCTCTAGGGCAAACTATAACGTCAAACTTGGAGTACAAAATAACTTTTCATTGTTCGGATTTTGACAGAAACAAGTAAATAGGATAATTGATTCAGCTCGAGCAGTATATAGTATCTGAATCCGTTGTTAGTTTGATTATTGAGCTACTTAGTAAGAAAAATTGACGAAACTTTTTTTTTTCGTTGCACTGTGACAATAAAAAGCACTTGTTTGACGAAAAAATCAGTTCGAAATGATTAATTTTATTTCTTTTTTTTCTCTTTCATTGTTTATTTACATCGAAAACGGAAAATGTAAATTTTGTTTCAATCAGACTAAATCAATAAAATTGCCTATGATTTGAAAGAGTAAAATCATCCTCTATTTGTAGGTTTTCATAAGAAAAAAAAATCCAGTCAAATCTTTTTTTCTTTCTATATGAGAAGCCTCTCAATTCGTTGGGAACTTGATCGGATTCGAAATTCAGGTATATCTGGCATTAATGAAGAGTCATCTAAATTTAAAATTAATAGTGGTTGACGTCTGTTAATTCGAATCAAGTCATCAATGTCCTTGACGAAGGGTCCCCCGACCGAATTCAGTAGTGTCTTATTTGAAACTTGAATTCAAATTTCAAATTACTATCTTTTTTGTCAAGTTGTTCATTAGGAAGAAAAAATAACCCGCTTAATATTACTACAGAATGTTTTTTATTTTGTATTTGAAATAATAAATAAACGACATCTTTTTGCATGTTTCTATTCGAATAACGGACGGAATACATGATTCATCCGTAGATTGTGATAACTTCGAGCGCAGAACTCAGATTTTGTGTTATTGTCGTCCTACAAAGTTGTTATCATAAGTTCTGATATGGAAACAAACAGTCCTACTATTGAATTTTTTCGTATTATGACCTACAATGTACGATTTGATCAAACAATTGACGGTCCAAATCAGTGGGATTTTCGAAAAGATCGTTTTATCGGTCTTATTCGATATCATGCACCGGATCTATTCGGCGTACAAGAACCATTACCAAATCAAATTGCAGATTTGAGAGCTGGATTGCCTGAATTCAACGATTACGGTGTTGGGCGTAACGATGGTGTTAACGACGGCGAATTCAACAGTATCTTCTATCGTTCGAGTCGTTTTGAATTGCTTGATAAAGGTACATTTTGGCTTTCTGAAACACCTGACATTCCTGGTAGTAAAGGATGGGATGCCAGTTATATACGTATTTGTACTTGGGTTTATCTTCGTGATCAATATACAAATCAAAAGTTCTACTATTTCAATACTCATTTCGATCATATCGGTACGAATGCTCGTGATGAAAGTGCTCGTCTCCTGTTGACTCGTATACAAACAATAACCGGTTTTACTTCGCCGGTTTTACTTACAGGTGATTTCAATACAGGTCCAGATTCGATTCCTTATCGAATACTGACTACAGATACTTCGCTTCAGGACGCGAAACATTTAACAGAAACACCTCATTATGGTCCCGATGGTACATGGGCAACATTTTTCATTGGTCAAGGGCTCGGTGAACAAATCGATTTCATTTTTATAACGCCGCAATACATTCGAGTACTTAAACATGCCATATTAACAGATTCAAATAATGAATATTTTCCATCGGATCATTTGCCTGTTATAGCTGAATTACTTGTCAAGAAAAACAATGAATGAAACGAAAACAAAGCAAAACATAAGAAAAGAATATAGTTGTCATTTCGAGTTTTATTAATTCAGATAATTATTCACATATACTTTAAAATTCTTCTTCATTTTTTCGAGCACTTTTAATCTTTCTTTGCCAGACTCTGTTAGATTACACTCATAGATTTTCAGTTCAAATAACGTTGGATGATGTAAAATCATTGCAATAATTGACTGTATACTTCGATCAGATAGGAATTTCTGTTTAGACAAATCCAATTGTTCGAGTGTTTTATTACTTGTTTCAATAGATTTCATCAACAATTCAATACCATCATCTGTAAATTGATTTCCACTTAAATATAAATTTGTTATTGTATCATTGTTTTTCATCAGATAGGCAAGATGTTTGAGTCCTTCATCTGTAATTCGATTATGACTAAGTCCAAGTTTTTTTAATGTCGTATTTTTATATAAAATTCTTTTGACAAGAAAGTAAACACCTTCGTCACAAACATAATTTTTATCCAGATACAATCCATACAATGTACGATCGCTTTTCAATGCATCTGATAAAATCATAATACCGATGGATGTTAATTGATTCGATGCTAAACGAAGACGTTTACATTGTTTATTTATAATTGCTTCTTGAGTGATAATTTTCATGTCTTGATCAGTCAATGATCGATTATCAAGTTGAACATCATAACGACTTGCATTTTCTCGAATGAATTCTACAAGTTTTGTATTTTCATACGGAATTGTTTCGTGATTTCGACGAATTTCTTCGGCAACGATCGACCAATATTGTTCAGACGAAAAGTTTAACTTGGAAAGACGATGATTTTTAACGAGTAAATGCAATCTCGATATATCATATTCATCGATTTGGCAATTGTAGAAATTCAATTCAATTAACGAAGAGTTGTTTTCTGAAGCATCAATAATCGCTTGAATAAATTCTTCTGAAATCACCGATTCTGAAATATGCAAACAATTGATAAATGAATGATGTGCTAGTGCATCGATGAGAGCAGTTTCTTTTCGATCGGATGATTTCATTTGGCAGACATAGAGTGTAACATGTTTAATCGATACATGACCACGTAAGATTGTTAGAAGTTGAACAAAAAAATCTTCATCATCGAAACAATGATGATTCATTAGATGAAATTCGATAAGACTCGAATTATTTTCTAAGATCTGACAAAATCGAGTTCGTACCGATGGTAAACATGACCAAAATGAAAGTTTCAAATAATTGATCGATGTTGTTTTACTAAAAATTTCACATAAATATTCAATATTATTGACATGACTGATTATTAAGCTCGTTAATTGTCGATTCGATTGTAAACATTGTCGAAAATCTTGTTCGTATCCTTGAAAATCATTTCCAAATAAATTCAAAACTCGACAGACTTTATTCTGCATAATAATTTCAGTTAACATTTTCATATCACCTTTCGACATATCAAATCGAGAAACTTCAATGTCTAATAATTGATTTTGAATTCGAATGGAAATATATTCACAAATATATTTCTCTTCGGACATACCCCACCATTTCGAAACTTTAATTGTCGATTTAATTATTGTCAAATGATGAATTGACGAACGATTGATAATACAATCAAGTAATTTATTCAAATCATTATCATTCATCGAACATTGTTCGATAGTCAAAGATAAAATATTAAAACCTTTAGTTAATATATCACGAAATGCATCGAGTATCTTGGTTGTCAATTGAATATCTCGAATGAAAACTGCTTTCCTTTCTTGATCATAGAACATTCCAAATGATTTTATTAATTCAATAAATTCTGTCATCTTTCGATTAAAACTTATCGAATCATAATGTTCATGGCAAACCCAACGAACATGACCATCGTGTGTAACAACACGATAGAGATTGCCGAGACTATGTTTATTATCAGTAGTTTCTAAATAAGATTCTAATTCTCGAAATTGAACATCTTGCATACGTGCATTTTGTAAATCATCCATTGCTAGACCACTTTTGTTTGTATTTAATAGTGTTGCAACAAGATTTAAACTATTTTTGATGTATTTTTCGTCGAATTTTTGTATTTGAGGAACAATAGCATGTGAAAAATGTGTCGAAAAATCTCGTACATCCGGAATACAAACGCCAGCAGTTGCCAATATTCCACGAGTGATAATAAATGTCGTTCGAAGATATGATTCATACTGACGAATGAAATCTTTTGGTCTTCGAATTGAATAACCACGATGTGGAGCAATATGTAGCTCACTGGCTTTATCTGAACATTCACATAGAAAATATAATTTAAAATGTAAAAGAAAGAAATCTTGAATATTTTCAAGTAATGTTCCAGAATATTGTTCAACCGGTAGAATAAAAAAGTATCGAGGAGTTGTATATTCATGAATTTCATATAATTGTGTCATGAGTTGTTTTAAACGAATGAGTGTTTCTTGTGTATTAACGAGAATAAGATCGATTTTGTTGTTCATATCTTTAATTTCGGCTTTCACTTGAGTTGTCAATGATTGACGATTGAATGGTTCGACAATGTCGAGCACTTGATCGGGTTGAGCAATAATACGTAATGGTTCTAAATCACAGCCATTATCATCAGTAAGAAATGATAATTGAATATTATCAATTGCAAAAGCAACAGCTGATGGAAATTGCCGTTGAACATCTTTCAAACGTAAATATGGAACTCCATTGAGAACGATCGTTTGAATTCGAACGATTTTTTCTCGAAAACGAACTGACTGACTTGTCGACATCTGCTTTTTTTTCCAATTTAAACGAGTTAAACTCAAATTATATATGCAATTTCGTTAGTTTGTTCTCGAGCAAGTCAAAACAAAAACACGTTATTTGATAAGATCCCTATCCTGTAGCTGTCGCATTTTGACGACTATTGAATCGATTTATAATTATC